>Ga0114933_10000623_pt1 | contig 42704 bp, 43 predicted proteins | sample 4SBtaG_FD_89691 | JGI IMG/M metagenome (GOLD analysis project Ga0114933, IMG submission 89691) | Deep subsurface microbial communities from Kolumbo volcano to uncover new lineages of life (NeLLi) - 4SBTROV12_W25 metaG | ecosystem: Environmental > Aquatic > Marine > Volcanic | place: Kolumbo... | reverse complement strand
GATCCAAGGTTGCGCTTAATTCGAATTCATCTGGCAAAAGAGGGTGCACAAGTAGGACTTGCACAAGGATTAAATGTGGTTGACATAAACGGCCAACCTGCACAGATGTGGTCTGAAGCGGACAAAGGAGACGTGTTCGAAGAGCTGGATGATTATATGTCCACTCGTGGTGGAAGAGTTAATTGGCTAGCATCAATGGCTCAGGACATTAAAAAGGGTCGCCGCTCTGAGACCAATCTCATGAACGGTTTGATTTGTAGCAAAGGACGAGAATCAGGGGTAGAGACCCCGTTCCATGATGCTATAGTCGAGATAATGAAAGGCGTCGACGACAAATCGGTAACGCCTGATCCCTCAATAGTTGATAAATTGTTGAAGGCAGTCGGTAGATAGGAAATCCCAAGGGGTGCCCTACTGGGATAAATTTCAGGGCTGAGGATAAAGATTTCTCAATATGACGCCGGGTAGGTGCATTTGTTTTTGAAAGTTGAACCAGCAGGGTTTTTCATGCACACGGTGCAACTTATGTTTGACTGTGGATGCCCGGCTTCAGAAGATTCACAAGTGAAAAGTTATCTTCTTGAGAAACAGTTGGAACCGAGAATTGAATGGGAAGAAACAATTGAGGGTCGCACCTATCAATTAATGCAGTTTGGTGGTTGTTACTTGGGCAATCACCTTCAAGAGATTGGGAACCTCCAGAGGAGAGCTGTGGAGACAGAGCTTATTTCTGAATCAGTGGCGAAGTTTTTAGACGAGATTTCTTCTGATATGTCTGAACTTGATCATGATACTAGATCTAGAATAGAGGAATACCTGATAAGTAAATTCCATACAGAAAACAACTTTAACATTAATGAAGCAGGTGAACTGGCGGCTGATATTCCGGCTGAGGAACTACTCAGGGCGTTTAGGGAAATACGGGGTGGTGAGCAGTCTAGCATTTAGTGGAGCGGGTGATGGGAATCGAACCCACGTGGCTAGCTTGGAAGGCTAGAGCACTACCACTGTGCTACACCCGCTTGATGACAACTGGACCATTATAAATCTCGGCAACAGCCTTAACAAGCTGGTAAATTGAATGTTATGAGATTAGGCCTGTTTGGCGCTATATTCTTCAACTATCTCTACAGGGGTATTTCTGGCAACTATTAGTTCCATGACCTCGTTGCTATCGTTTACTGGTTGATGCACACCATCCTGTGGTACATAGATGAAATCTCCGGGTCCTATGGGGAGTTCATTGTCTAGGTTTTCGCCAATGATGAATCTTCCGTGACCTTTCATAACGTATATCGCGGATTCACAATTGACATGATAATGTGGGCTGGAAGCACAACCCGGCGGTATTGTTGCTATAGCTAGGTGAATACCTGTCGCTCCTGCTAGTGCCTGTGATACGCCGGCGAGTCGGGTCATTGCACCTGAACATATTTCAGTTTCTAGCGAATCGGGATGAATAACTTGGCATTCGGACATTATTTAGCTCCCATTGAATTACAAAGATTGTACGAACTTAGAAATATTCTCAAGAGCTATCTGTATGTTTTCTTGAGAGTTAGCGTAAGACAATCGAACGTATCCTTCACCATATTCTCCGAATGCTGACCCTGACAAGAGAGCTACTCCTGCTTCACTTAACGCTCTTTCTTCGAAATCATGGCTACTCAGACCGGTTTCTGCTATGGAAGGGAATACGTAAAAGGCCCCTTCAGGTTCGGGACATCTGATACCTGGTATTGAACGCAGCCCATCGGTGATCAGACGGCGCCTTTGTGAGAATTCATTAGCCATTGCAGTAACATCATCCTGAGGACCATCCAAAGCTGCTATGGCTGCCATTTGGCTAAAGGATGCGGCACACGATACGCTATTTACTGCTAAGCGTGTAATATGCGGGACTAATTCTTCAGGGCATATACCATATCCAAGACGCCATCCAGTCATAGCGTAACTTTTAGAAAAACCGTCCAAGATGATAGTTCGTTCGGCCATACCGGGGAAGCCGGCAATGGTATAGTGTTCACCTGTATATAGAAGGTCCTTGTAGATCTCATCGGCCATGACGTAAATGTCGGGCCGGTTTTCAATGATTTTAGCTATTTCTTTTAACTCTTCATTTGTTAGAGCAGACCCGCAGGGATTTTCAGGAGAGTTAAGAATTATCAGTTTTGTTTTGTCTGTAATTTTATTAGCCAAATCCGTCAAATCCGGATGATAGCTCTTCTCTTCTAATAACTGCATTGGGACAGGGGTAGCTCCAGAAAACCGAATCATAGATTCGTATATTGGGAATCCTGGATTAGGGTAAATAACTTCTACGCCAGGCTCAGCTAGAGCCAGAATTACATAAAACATTATGGGTTTTGCCCCAGGTGTAACTACGACATGGGATGGGTCTGTATCGATCCCCCGAACCTCTCGGCTGTTCCTTGCGATTGCTTCACGTAGTTCTGGAAGTCCGGGCGTAGGTCCGTAATGAGTGTATCCATCCTTAAGAGCCTGGATGCCGGCTTGGACTATATGGTCAGGGGTGTCGAAGTCAGGTTCTCCTATCTCAAGGTGGATGATTTGCTTTCCCTGTGCTTCTAGAGCTCTGGCCTTCGCGAGAACCTCAAAGGCGGTCTCGGTTCCAAGATTCATCATTCTGCTAGCGATTGTCATTTGATCCTCTAATAATCCTTAGGTTGATATTATTATGGTTAGAGTTTTTGTATTTGGTTCTGTGTTTTTACAGGCAATCCATAAATAGATATGAATCCTTCTGCTGATGAATGATCGAATTCATCACTGCGATCGTAAGTAGCTAGTTGATGCTGATAAAGCGCGTCGGGAGCCTTTCTCCCAACTACTGTACATGTTCCTTTGTGTAATCTGACTTTAACTTCTCCAGTGACATAGCGCTGTGTACTCTTTATGTAAGCATCGAGGTCTTGTCTGTGAGCAGTAAACCAGAGTCCGTTATAAACGATATCAGCGTACTCTTGAGAAATTTTAGATTTGGTTCTTGCCTGATCTTTGCTTAACGTTAGGGTTTCGAGTGATTTATGCGCTGCATGCAAAACAATTGCCGCAGGGGATTCGTAAATTTCTCGGGATTTGATGCCGACTAATCTATTTTCAACATGATCAATGCGGCCGACACCATGTGTGCCTGCTAGAGTATTCAGGTGGTTGATTAATGAAACACCGTCCATGCCTTCCCCGTTGATGGCGGTTGGTAATCCCTCGTCGAAATGTATCTCTAGGTAAACAGGGTCATCGGGTGTGTTAGCAACGGGCTGGGTCCATTCATAGGCTTCTTCTGGTGGTTCTAACCAAGGATCCTCGAGTTCTCCCGCTTCTGCGCTTCTGCCCCATAAATTCTCGTCGACTGAAAATCGGCTTTTACTAGCACTAATAGGTAGGTTTCTCTCTTGGGCGTAATCTAGTTCGTCATCTCTACTCATTCCCCAATCTCTGATGGGTGCAATGACTTGGATACCTGGTTCTACGGCCAAGATTCCCACTTCTATACGGACCTGGTCGTTCCCTTTGCCAGTGCATCCATGGGCTACTGCATAAGCGCCCTCAGACACGGCTACCTCGGCTAAGCAGCGTGCTATTAACGGTCTCCCCAAAGCAGTGGCTAAGGGATAGATGTCTTCATATATCGCTCCTGCTTGCAAGGCAGGGAACAGAAATTCTTGAACTAGGGTGTCCTTGGCGTCGATGGTTATTGCCTTTGCAGCTCCGACCTCAATTGCTCGGGCCTTTATGGAATCTAAGTCGACCATTCCGAGGTCTATTGTGACCGTGATAATGTCCGCGTCATAATTTTCAATTAGCCACGGAACTGCCACTGAGGTGTCCAAACCACCGCTATATGCAAGAACAATTTTTTCTTTAGCCATTAAATGCCATTACTCCTCTGGCCTAGATGTTTCTGACAGGTTAGATTTGCGCTAAGGCTCCTGATAGCCGTTCCATTGCTTCGTCTATCTCGCTAGGAGTTACGTTAAGGGGCGGCATGAATCGTACCGCATTTGGTCGAACTCCGTTTAGTAGTAGTCCTGCTGCATTAGCATTAGTTAAGACTTGTGCCGAGATGTCGCTATCAAATTCAAGGGCTGCTAAAAGGCCTTTGCAACGTATGTCGCTAATGAATGAAAATTGGGACTTAAGTTTGTGGAGACCTTCGGTCAGATGACTTTCCATTTTCTTTACATACGCAGGGATATCATTTTCGATCAAGAATTTTGTGCCTGCATATGCCGCAGCTGTAGTTAGGGCGTTGCCTCCAAAAGTGGATCCATGATCACCTGGCACTAAAGCCATAGCAGATTCTTTCGACAAGAAAGCTCCAATTGGGACCCCGTATCCTAATCCCTTAGCCAGGGTCATTACATCCGGCTCCACATTGTATTCCTGGTATCCAAATAAACTACCTAACCTGCCCATTCCAGTTTGAACTTCGTCTAATATCAATAGTAGGTTATTCTTGTCACACCATTCTCTTACTCGTACTAGGTAGTCTTCATCAGGTATTACTACCCCACCTTCCCCTTGTACAGGTTCAAGCATGATTGCAGCAGTTTTGTCGGTGGTTGCGTTCATTATGGCTTCCACGTCGTTAAAATCTACGTGTATATATCCAGGCTGCAATGGTTGGAAAGCCTCTTGGTAATGTGGTTGTCCTGTAGCTGCCACTGCGGTCATTGTTCGCCCATGGAAAGAGTTAAGGGCGGTAATAATCTCGTAGGCTCCATCCCTGTTTTCCTTGCCGTATTTCCGAGCTAGTTTGAGGGCGCCTTCATTCGCCTCAGCTCCACTGTTACCAAAGAAAACCCTGTCCATGCAGCTATTTTCAATAAGCAGTTCTGCGAGTTGTATCTGAGGTATTGTGTAATATTGGTTAGATGTTTGTAATAATGTGCCAGCTTGTTCCACGATAGCATTTGTTATGGCAGGGTGGGAATGGCCTAAGTTATCAACAGCCCAACCCGCTACGAAATCGAGATATTCTTTTCCGTCAGCGTCCCATACTCGTGTTCCTTCCCCTTTTACGATAACAACTGGCTGTCGCCGGACGGTTTGAGCATAATATTTCTGTTCTTTAGCGATCCAATCTGCACTGTTGGCCATATTAGTTCCCTCCAATGTAACTCTTTTATTGATGGGTTATAAATGTAATTGAGTCAATAAGTTTTTACTATCCGCGTCCCGTCGGATTGTCCATTTACACAATTTAACAACGCCTCTGGTTGACGACCATCTATAATTTCTGCGTAGTTAGAAGTCTCAATTGCTCGAATGCATGCATCTAATTTAGGTATCATGCCCCCACTTATTACTTCTGAGTTCAGAAGTATGCTAGCCCGTCTTTGGTCTAAATTTTTGAGCACACGACCGTTACTGTCCATTATTCCCTGTACATCTGTCAAGAATATTAAGCGGTTGGCTCCTAATGCTCGCGCTATTTCGCCTGCTACAGTGTCTCCATTGATATTTAGTGGCTTGCCGCTATGTTCAGTTCCGTCGAGTCTGTGCATGGCCACTGGGGCAATCATCGGAATGTAACCGGCTTCTAATATATTAATAATAGGAGCCGTGTCGACATTTGTCACCTCTCCTACAAAGCCCAGTTCGGGTTTTGCGATATGGGCTTCCACGAGCCTACCATCAGTACCGCTTAGCCCTATAGTCTTGCCGCCTAATTCTTGCAGAGAACAGACTAATTCTTTATTAACTAATCCGGTCAATACTGCTACCACGATATCCAGACTTGGAGCGTCGGTTACGCGCAGCCCATTTACGAAATGAGGGGGTATTCCCTGGCGTTGCATCCACTCGGAGATAACGTTTCCGCCTCCATGTATCACAACTACATTCATTCCCTGTTGTTGTAATGTGACCAGATCTTTAAGGCTGGTATCGTGGCTGCCTAGGGTACTGCCCCCGATTTTTACTACTATCGGTGGGCTTAGCACTTTTTCCTCCTATGCTCAATCATTAGATGATTCGACAGAAACACTTTAAGCATCACTTTAATGGGTAGTAGTCCTGAAGAATTTTGTTACTGATGTAAGTGTACGCTGTTCTAAGTAGTGTACGCACTGTTAATGATTACATATTCTTGTGTGAGATCGCATCCCCATGCAGTAGCAGATGCATCTCCTAGATTGAGCTGTAGTTTAAATGTGACTTCAGGTCCTTTCATTAATACTACGACAGCTTCTTTGTGAAACGGTATTGGTGTGCCAGCTTCCATGATACAAACCCCATTCACAAAAAGGTCAATTTTCGTCTCATCGGCCTCTATTTCACTGCGCCCTAATGCTGCTAAGACTCGTCCCCAGTTTGGGTCAGATCCATAGACGGCTGATTTCACCAAGCTTGATGAAGCGATGGTTCTAGCCGCTTGACGAGCTGATTTTACGTCTTTTGCTCCCGTAATTTCTATGGAAAGCAGCCTAGAGGCTCCTTCTCCATCTCTAGCCAATTCTTTGGTTAAGAAAATGGCTACTTCAAGGAGAGCCGATTGAAAGATGCCAGCATCGTTGGTACCTTGCGTTATCTGCGCATTTCCAGCATTACCATTTGCTAGTACAAGAACAGTATCATTAGTACTGGTATCACCATCAATAGTTAACATGTTGTATGAACTGTCTGCTACTTCGGTTAAACAATGCTCCAAGAAATGTTGTTCCACATTCGCATCAGTTGTGATAAAAGATAGCATTGTAGCCATGTTTGGGTGGATCATCCCCGAGCCTTTAGCTACTCCCCCGATGGAAATTGTCTTGCCGTCTATTTCGCAGGAAACTGCAACTTCTTTTGGCCTCGTATCAGTAGTCATCATTGCTCTTGCAACTTGGTTGGCCCCGCCTCTGGATATGTTGATATTTGCGGCGCCATCCCTGATGAGGGACATAGGTAATTCGACTCCTATGACTCCAGTACTACAAACTAGGATTTCTGCCGGTTCAGCGCTTAAGATGCTGGCGGCTATAGAGGCCATTTCCTCGGCATCTTTGTAACCCTGTTCTCCTACACATGCGTTCGCTATTCCAGCGTTGACTATTATCCCTTTTGGGCTTGCGGCTTTAAGATGAGCCTGATTCACACTTACGGTAGGTGATTTGATTGTACTGGTTGTAAAGACTCCTGCTGCGGTACATGGGGAATCAGAAGCTATGATTGCAAGGTCCAATTTGTCTTCGGCGAATGTTTTCAGTCCAGCGTATGTTGCTCCGGCCGAAAATCCCTGTGGGCTGGTGACAGACCCGCCGTCAATAAATTTTATATTTGCTGGCATTGGTGGCGCTCCACGTAAAGTCTGATACTTGGATAACTAAGCACCGAGTATATCATACCTTGTTTATGGTAGGGCACGATATCATGATAGAGTATAGCGATACTTATACAGGAGATTCCGAATCCCTGTTAATCTCTTTTTCATAGCGAGATTTATCGTTAAATCTAAAAATTGATCCAACATACGGTAGGAGAATAAATGTCATGGCTGTCGTAATCCCTCTTAATGGGTGTTTGTATAATCCTGAAGTTGTAAAAGATATGGGGAAAGTTCTGTGCCCTCCGTACGATATGATCGGATCAGATTTACACCAGGAATTAAAAAATCTTAGTGACTACAATGCTGTATATCTGGAAGGAGGAGAGCAACCTGATGCTGAAACCATGGAAATTGATTATAGGAAGGCATCTGATCTCTTTCAACTGTGGTTGAAAGAGAATGTTCTAGCAATAGATGACTCTCCCTGTTTTTATTTGATGCAGCACGGGTTTGAATATCGAGGAGATAGACTGAGTCAGTTTGGGCTGTTTGCGAACGTTGGATTAGAAGATTATGAGAGCGGGATAGTGTTTCCGCACGAATTTACTCGCGAGCCGGCTGTTCAAGACAGAGTGGCTTTGCTGGAACATTCCCGGGCACAGTTTAGTCCCATTATGACTAATTATCGGGATTCGGAAGGGAAGCTCAGGGATTTATATGAGCATATTACAACCGCATCTCCGGTGTTTGAGGTGAATGATGGTGTTGATGGGGATATTCGGCTTTGGAGGATTTCTGAAGCAACTATACAAAGTCGGATAATCCAATTTTTTCAGGATGTTCCGTTATATCTGGCGGACGGCCATCACAGATATGAAGCAGCCCTGAGGTATCAGAAATTGCGCCAGGGGACAAGTGATTACACGGAAGGTGAAGGTTGTGACTTCGTAATGATGGCACTAGTGGAGTTTGACGATCCGGGCCTTTTGTTATTGCCGTATCACCGAAATATCAGTGGGTTATCTGAATCGCAACTCAGACAGGTCCGAGAGGCATTGGATGAATTATTTGAGATCCAGATCGTTGATCTACAAGGGACGACGGTTGATGAGTTGTTGGATAGGGTTTCGTTCCTTGGAAGTGACCGGCATGCTCTCGCTATGATAGGACCGGGTCCTAATGAAGCTTATCTTCTGATGTTAAGACCAGGTGTTAACTGGGAGGATTGGGGTGATTTGGCGGTCTCAGAAGCGTGGATATTGGAGCAGCGAGTGTTAAGGCCGATTGTCGGTGATGACCTAAACACTTATGTTCATTATGGGCATGATCCGGAGGATTGCGTTGACCAGGTGGTATCTGGTGAAGAGCAACTGGCATTTTTACTAAAACCATTCCCAATGGATTCCTTTGAGAAGATTGTTGGAGGGGGTCAGCGGCTACCATCTAAATCGACATTCTTCTACCCTAAACTACCAACAGGATTAGTAATACACCAGATCTCTAATGTATAGCGTTAGATAATATCTGATTGACGCTCTTGGTATCTTTCGGTGATAGCGATTTCTGCGAGCTTGCTGTGCTCAGCTATGAATTGCTCCAGTCTCTGGATTTCTTGATGGGTTTTTATGTCGGAGTCTGGAGTGATGGTGGTTGTTTTAAGGGAAATCAAGTTGCTTTTAGCTTCATCAACTAGTTTGACCGATTCTAGTGCGGTTAGCTCGTCGGTGGCAGCCTTTTTTATTTTCAGTAAGCGCTCTCTGGTTGCTAGCGTATCATTGAGTCTCTCTTCGATCTCCCCCATTGAAGACAAAGAAGCGTCTAGAGGCAACTGGCCGTATACAATTTGCCTGGGAAGGCGACGAAGCTGAGTTCTGAATTGGTTAATCATAGAATCCAATTGGGATTCTTTGTTATGAATTTCTGCTAGTCCCATTCTAATGTTAGCCATAGCTTGTTGAAGCTGGGACGTAGACATCGGAACACCTCCACACATAAGGCCTACACATGACCTATCTTAATCTACTGTAAAGGTCACATTAGCAAAATTAATATATCAAAAAATATGCTTGATTTAAGCCCTGAATCCTACTTGTGGCAGTACTTTTTCTAGCGCGGTAAACACTTCCTGTATATCGGATTCGTCTACTGCACCTAAGTGACCTATACGAAATATTTGACCAGATAACTTGCCTTGCCCACCGGCTAGAACTACATCGTGTTCTTTGCGCATTAGGGTTGTTAGTTTAGCGCCATCTATACCAGAGGGAACTTTGATTGCGGTGACTGTATCTGAGCATCTAGCTGGGTCCTGGCACAATAATTCCAGTCCTAAGTCTTTGGCTCCTTGGCGAGTAAAATCACCTATCTGGGTATGTCGAGCGAAGATATTTTCTATCCCCTCTTCCAGCATTTGATCTAAAGCTAGGTTCAATCCGTAGAGAGCCGAAAGATTGGGAGTCCATGGGGTTTGTCCTATAGATAAATATTCTCTGGCTGCGTCCAGGTCGAAATAAAACTTAGGCATTGTCGACTCTTTTTGGGCTATCCAAGCGTCGGAACTCATACTGATGAACGACAAACCAGGAGGTATCATAAAGCCTTTTTGAGACGCTGTGCCGACCATATCGCACTTCCAGCCGTCGACGGGCAAGGGAATGCAACCTGAGCTACTTACGGCATCAACTAGCAGCAACTTTCCGAATTCATCTTTGACTATCGAAGAGATTGACTCTAAATCATGAGTGACGCCTGTCGATGTTTCGTTGTGGGTAACCATGACTGCTTTAACTGAAGGCTGCTTGTTCAATTCTTGTCGTACTATGTCAGGATCTATGGCAGATCCCCATTCGAAATTGATCCTTTTTACATTTGCACCATACGCTTCTGCGAGATCGCAGAAGCGGTCCCCGAAGGCTCCTGCAGTAAGGGCAATAACATCGTCTCCGGGGGATAGAGTGTTGACTACAGAAGCTTCCAGTGCGCCTGTTCCGGATGCCGTTAATATGAAGAGATCATTTTGTGTCATGAACACTTGCTTTAGCTTCTCAGTAGAGTCGTTAATCAGCTCTAAAAACTCTGGTCCGCGATGGTTTATCATGGGTTCTGACATCGCTTGAACTATGTCATCTGGAACAGGTGTAGGCCCTGGGGTTCGCAAATTTTGCCTGGGGAAGTGCACAAATCCTCCTAATGGAATTATGACGTTGTTCTAAGTTTACAAATAATCCTTGTTACCTTCAGATGTATATTTAACACAATTCCAACTAACTTCGATTATAGCATTTACGCTGACGAGAGTGCATATTGATATTAATTGCCTATATCACATCTCTCATTGTTATAATGATCGGATAATGAATGCAGATCAATTGCTTACAGGTTTAAATTCCGCTCAAGAAGACGCGATACTGACTGTGAACGGACCCGTATTAATCATAGCGGGCCCAGGAAGTGGTAAGACTAGGGTGATTACCCACCGTATAGCTTATTTGGTAGATGTTTGTGGAATTCGTCCGTATAACATCGCTGCAATGACGTTTACCAATAAGGCAGCTCGGGAAATGTCTAATCGAGTGGGCAGCTTGATAGCTGATTCATCTGGTTATTTGACTCTAGGTACCTTTCATTCATTTTGCGCACGACTATTACGGATGGATGGGTCTTTTCTGGGATTGGAATCGAATTACACGATTTATGATTCAGATGATCAACTAACAGCGATTAAGCAATGTCTGGAATTAGCAGACCTAGATCCAAAACGGAATCCTCCTCGTGCTGTACTAAATGCTATATCCAAGGCCAAAAGTGTTTTGCAGGATTCGCGATCCATGATGCAATCGTCGAGTGATTATTTCACTGAAAATTGCGCTAGGGTTTATCACTATTACGAGGAATTACTAGCTAGAAACAACAGCGTGGACTTTGATGATCTTTTGATGAAAACGGTACAGCTGTTAGAAGAATATCCAGATATACGGGTCCGTTATCAGGATAGATATGAATACCTAATGATAGATGAATTTCAGGACACAAACGTAGCTCAGTATAGGCTAGCAAAACTTATTACAGGAGATAAACACAATATTTGCGTCGTCGGCGATCCAGATCAATCAATATATTCATGGCGAAATGCAGATATACGCAATATATTGAATTTCCAGTCAGATTACCCCAAAGCAAAAGTCGTTGCATTAGAACAAAATTATCGATCTACCGGAAATATTCTGAAGGCAGCGAAGACATTGATTTCTTCTAATGGTATTCGTGTCGAAAAAGATCTGTTTACGGATAATGATGTGGGGGAATTACTGACTATACACGAAGCATATGATGAGGGAGAAGAAGCTGAATTCGTGATCTCTGAAATAAACCGGCTTGTGAAATCCGGGGGTGTGAAAGAAGGAGATTGCGCAGTTATGTACCGAGTAAATGCCCAATCTAGAGCTTTAGAAGAAGCTTGCCTTCATCGGGGATTAAAATACCAGCTAATTGGGGGGGTCCGATTTTATAATAGGCGTGAAATCAAAGATCTACTTGCCTATCTGCAGTTTCTCAGCAATCCACAAGATGAGGTCAATCTGAGTCGTATCATTAATGTCCCACCTAGAGGTATTGGCGCTCGTTCTATGCAGAATATAACGGACAGCGCTCTGCAACAAGATAAGCCGTTATATGAAGTGCTGCATCAGGTACTCGAGACGAGACAGACAGGATTGGTTTCCCCAGTAAATTTGACCGCTCGGGCTATAAAATCTATAGCTGATTTTGTAGTGGCTACCGATAGGCTAATAGAACTATCAGGAAAATGTAACATCGTAGATTTGTTTGACTTGGTGTTGAATGAAACAGGTCTGAAAAATTACGTTCAAAATAGTGATGATAGACCGGAAGAACGATGGGAAAACCTAATGGAGTTGAGGGGGATAGCTCAGGAGTTTGCCGAGGAACTCCCGCCAGATGGATTGTTAACGTTTTTGGAAAGAGTGTCCTTGGTAGCTGATATAGATAGTTATGAGGACGGAGCTCAATCTATTACTCTAATAACGCTGCATCAGGCTAAGGGGTTAGAGTTTCCTGTGGTTTTTATTGTGGGTATGGAAGAAGGCCTATTGCCTCATAGCAGGTCTCTGGATGATGAGGACGAGTTGGAAGAGGAGAGGCGCTTATGTTATGTGGGATTTACGCGCGCCGGAGAACGCTTGTACCTGACTAGAGCGTTCAGAAGAGGTTTTATGGGTAGGACTGGACCCACCTTACCGTCACGATTTCTTGCCGAAGTGCCAGCAGAGGTGATGGGAGGGAACGGCGCAGATGCAAGTCCATCGTTATCACGGAGACCTGTAGTATCGGATGTATGGAGAATAGACAGTTTAGAGGAGGCAAGGAATTCATCTAAATCAGATAGTTTCAAGATAGGAGATTCCGTCAGGCACGCTGTTTTTGGTGAAGGAGTGGTTATGAGCCTGGATTACGAAAATAGCGACTGTCTAGTAACAGTCCAATTCACTGGAGAATTGGGTATCAAAAGGTTGTTACTTAGCTTTGCACCGTTGGAAAAAGTTGATGAGTACACCTGATATGGGATCTGTCACTATGAGATTGGTTGAATCCGCAGATGACTTTGAGAACGCATTAGCCGTGCGATTGCGAGTTTTTGTTCAGGAACAGTCAGTGCCAATTGAGGAAGAAGTTGATGATCAAGACAACGAAGCAGTTCATGCTATAGCAGAGCTAAAGGGCATAATAGTAGCGACTGGTCGCCTCATTCTGCAGCAGTTCCCTATCGTTTATATTGGCCGCATGGCTGTAGATATAGACCATCGACGTCATGGAATAGGTGGAAAACTTTTAATATTTTTGGAAGACCATGCAAGGGATATAGGCGGGGACAAAGTTATCTTGCATGCACAGGAATATGTAAAGTCTTTCTACGTTTCACATGGGTATGAGGAACAGGGCGAAGTTTTTATGGAAGCAAATATTCCTCATGTCTTAATGTCGAAAGACTTATAGGTATATTCATACGCGATACAATGTTGTGCTCCGGAAATTCTTTTTAGCCTTTGTCAACAGATTCGATCACACGAACTTCCATTTTAGCTATGTGGCTGGTTGGCCTGTCAGCTAGAGCAATGCGTTCGGGCGACGCGAAGAATTCGCCTTCTTTGATAGGGATGTCCTCAGCGCTGTCGAATCGTCTTACCCAGATAAATTCTGTCTTATCATTATTCACCCACGATTGCTGCACAGGTATTCCAAGCCGGTCGTGTAGTGGTCGTATATGTGTGTTAAATAATTCTAGCCACGAATCCATCATTCCGCGATTTATAGTGTAAATTCTAAGTTGAAATACCATTAGGTTTACTCCTTAGTCTAGAACTGGCAGTTTATAGACAGTTCTGCACATGTATCTCGTATCCAGTCAGCGACCTCTGGGTGTAATGGAATGCCGTCCCTACGGCGGATTACTTCCATTTCAGCCTCGGGCTGACCTGCTACCATAACCCGTTCTTCTCCTGGTGCGGGCTTGGTGCTTTTCATCATTTGCATCCATTCATCCATGCTCGCTTTAAAATGTTCAGGTTCGTCAAATCCGCTTATGTTATAAGCAGCGACGTAATGTCCGAAATTAGGCCTACCAGGGACAGCCCCATACCCGAATCCTGTTAACACACCCGCTAATATGTCTACAACACAAGAGAGGCCATAACCTTTATGAGATCCTAATTCTCTTGTAGCGCCCATAGGTAGGAGGTGATAGTTTTCGGGGACATCCATTTCTTCCATAATAGGAGTGCCATCTTCTGTGGCGAGCCAACCGGGTTCCAGCTTAGCGCCGAGTCTTCGAGCTATCTCGATTTTGTTTTGAGCTACTGAACTGGTAGCGGCATCGAATACGAAAGGATGATCGTTCTTGGCGGGAACTGCGACGGCAATAGGGTTAGTGCCTAGACGAGGTTCAGCCCCGAAAGTAGGTACGGTCCGAGGTGGGGCGCTTGTCATACACACGCCAATCATGTCATGTTCTAATGCCATCATGGCATGGTAAGAAGCCATCCCTAAGTGTCTTGCGTTTCCTAGCGTCACCATGCCAACTCCCACGTCTTTAGCCTTTCTTATCGCGAGTTCCATGGCCTTTGGGGTGGTTATAACGCCAAGCCCTCTGTCTGAATCTAAGCTAGCCGTTGCTGGAGTTTCTCTAATTATCTTCATATCGGGCTTGGGGTTGATTTGGCCACTAGTATAACCATTGACATAGCTCTTCAGCATATTTGAAACACCGTGGCTGTCTACTCCTCTGAGGTCAGCCAAGACTAATGCGTCGGCCCCTACTAGAGCGTCTTGCTCTGGAACCCCCATTTTTACGAAAATTCCTGCTACGGTATTTTTGAGATCATCTCCGGAAACGTTTACAGCTTCGTTGAGGCTAACTCTAAACTGTGGTAACAAATTATTTCTCCTGCAGTCGGATTTTAGTTTGGCTGGTATTTATATGCGTGAAGCAGTATACCATTCCGGGGCTTCCGGTCACCATTCATTACTGTGTATGATGTAAACCTTAGTCTTATGAATAACACTAGCTAGGAGTGTTCTATATGGATATTGATAGAAATCAGGCTCTGGATTTCCTCTTTCGCTTGGGTTCCCATCCGGTAGTGTCATTTTATGAAAAAAATGTGTTATTAGAGATTGAATTAATTCTTAATGAGATTGGAATCGACTATTGTTATGATGGCTTTGGGAACATCATAGCGACTTTTATTGGACAAGACGATAAGGAATGTCCTCCCATCGCATTTGTGGCTCATACGGATCACCCTGGATTTGAATCAGTATCTAGGTTAGATAACGGTTCTATCGAAGCCATAGTGCACGGTGGAGTTCCACAATGCTCCTTCACAGAAGGGATTTCTTTACAGATAATAAACCCAGATGGTACTCGTGTTAGAGCTGAGACTCGCGGGAGAATAGAATCTGCGGCACAGAGAACAATACTGGTTGAGCCGGTAACAGATGAGCCGTTCAACGTATTATGTCCAATCGTATTTGATTTAACAGATTTCGACACAGATGATGATTTTATATATATGAGAGCATTGGACGATCTTGCTGGATGCGCCAGTATTTTGGCGATGCTGTCTAATCTTAGGAACAATGGACATTGCGGTATTGTTCAGGGCGTTTTTACTAGAGCAGAAGAGGTGGGTCTAGTAGGAGCAAGACTGATTGCCGAATCAGGTATATTATCTCAGGACACTCTAATTGTCTCTTTGGAAAGCAGTCGAGTTTTACCTGGTGCTGAACAAGGGAAAGGGCCAGTGATACGTACGGGGGACGCGGCGTTCACTTTTAGTGTTGAAGCCGAAGCGATACTCGTCAAAGCCAAAGAAGAGATTCAAAAGAAAGATCCGAATTTTCGTGTCCAAAGACAACTGATGAGCGGCGGAACATGTGAGGCGAGTGCTTTTTTGATGTACGGGTATCAGGCTACAGGTATAGCTTTTCCTCTTGGCAATTACCACAATGGGACGGAGGACGGCCAAATAGGGGCTGAATTTATACACAAAGATGATTATTTTTCTGGTATCTATCTTATGGTGGAATCGGCGCTAAATGCTAAATTTCGACAGCAAACACAGTTTCGTACTAGGCTGCAAGTCGTTGATGATCATCACCGGTCTCGATTAGAGAATGGTTAGCCGATTTGTTGTAGAATTTTCTGAGCGGTGACCCCTATATCAGCAGGCGAAGGTATAATTGTCACACCTGCGTCTCTGAGAGCAGCAGTTTTAGATTTACTAGTCGCACTCGCTCCGGTGATAATGGCCCCTGCATGTCCCATTCTCTTTCCAGGAGGAGCTGAAGCTCCAACTATTAGTGCACACACAGGCTTTTGCATATGGTTCTTGATGTATTCGGCGGCCTGTTGCTCCATGGAGCCACCAATTTCACCAATAAATACCACCATATCCGTTTCGGGATCGTTATCATAGAGTTGCAATATTTCGGAAAAACTTGTACCAATGATAGGGTCTCCTCCGATACCGACGCAACTGGATTGCCCTATCCCTAGGCTAGTGAGCTGACCAACAGCTTCATATGTCAGTGTTCCACTTCTTGAGACGACTCCTACACGCCCTGGCAAATGTATAGCGCCAGGCATTATGCCGACTTTACATTGTGCCGCTGGATTAATCATCCCAGGACAATTAGGACCTATAAGACGAACAGGACTACGGTCAACGTGTCGGCGTACTTTAATCATGTCATGTACAGGTATCCCCTCTGTTATACATGCAATCAATGGGACCTCTGAGTCAATAGACTCTGTTATAGCATCGGCAGCAAATGGGGGCGGTACGAAAATCAGGGATACATTTGCAGCTGTCTCTTTCACAGCTTGTTCCACCGAATCAAATACAGGTATATCGTCGTCGAAAATCTGACCACCTTTTCCGGGAGTAACCCCTGCAACAACATTAGTTCCGTAGGATTTGCAAGCCTTGGCATGAAAACTGCCTTCGGTGCCAGTTATCCCCTGGACTAAAATTCTAGAATGTTCGTCTAGCAATATGCCCATAGTTGACCTCTGATTGATGGATTTATCGAGATTCGCTGATCGCTTTAGCTGCCTCTGTCAGGGTGTCAGCAAAAATTACATTAAGCCCAGAGTTTCTCAATATTTCTTTCCCTTCTTCCAGATTAGTACCCAGCATACGTACTATTAAAGGCAGTGTGCAATTGTTACGGTTGTAGGCTAATACAGTGCCCCTAGCAGCGACATCACAGCGTAGAATTCCTCCAAATACGTTTACTAGTACGCGTTTTACTTTAGGGTCAGATAATATGATACTTACGGCCTCTGCGACCTTTTCGTCTGTTGCGCCGCCTCCTACATCTAGAAAATTCGCAGGAGCTGCTCCAGCTGCATTTGCGACGTCTAACGTGGCCATTGCTAAGCCAGCTCCGTTAACTAGACAACCGGTGTCTCCGTCAAGGTTGACGTAAGCTATATCTTGGTCAGAGGCTGATGCTTCCAGTTGGTCTTCCTGTGAGCGATCTCTTAGCTCGTGCAGATCTTTATGCCGGAATAATGCGTCGTCTTCTATGTCCAATTTTGCGTCTAACGCAACCACTTTTTGATCTTTCGTGATAATGAGAGGATTAATTTCAAGCAAAGAGCAATCGTTATCTAGATAGATTTGATATAGAGACATCATAAGTTTAGCCGTGTCCCTTGCGGCCGATCCTTCTAGCCCTAATTGACGCGTCATTCTACGCGTCTGAAAAGGCATTAGTCCTAGGACCGGTTCTATAGGTTCGGAAAATATCATTTCTGGTGTAGACTGAGCAACTTCCTCTATATCTGTCCCTCCGGAAGGGCTAATTATCATAACTGCAGACCTGGCGTCTCTATCGATTGTAATTGCTATGTAGATTTCAGTTTCTATATCAGCCAATTCTTCGACGAGGACAGAATTGACGGGAACTCCTTGGTCATCTGTTTGGGGGGTTACCAGATATTTCCCGAGGATTGATTTAGCGAATTTGTAAGCGTCCTCGGATGTTTGCACAATTTTTACGCCGCCTGCCTTCCCTCTCCCACCTGCGTGTACTTGGGCTTTTACAGCTGCTCGTCCACCCATCTTATCAGTTATATCCCGAGCCTCTTCAGGGGTATGCGCAACTGTACTATTTGGGACTAGTATCCCATATCGAGAAAAAATTTCCTTGGCTTGGTATTCATGGAGTTTCATATGGTCTCCAGGTCAGGGGCTGTGTATGGATTTATGCGCTAAATGTACTGTGAAACATGCTGACGAGTCAATGTATTAATTTTACAGTAGAGCTATTATGCAAATAAAAAGGTCCGCATGATTTCATGCGGACCTTTTTATTTGCATAATAGCTCTACTGGGTATTACTTGGACTTCGGAGTTCCTAGAAATTGGAATAAAGGAGCGTCGGAAGAAAATACTATTGTATCTTGTCCACTAATCACATTTTGGTATGCTTCCATACTCCTTTGGAACGAAAAGAAATCAGGATCTTTATTGAGGGCTTCTGCCAATATACTAATGGCTTTAGCTTCACCTTCACCTCTTACTTGGTTCCCTTTCTGATCGGCTTCAGCTAATATTATATCCTTGTCCTTGTTTGCCACAGCCCTGATTTTTAGATCTTCTTCTTCACCTTCAGCTCTGAATCGTGTGGCTATCCTGTTACGTTCTGCCCTCATTCTTGTGAATATGCTGGCAGTCACAGAGTCTGGGAAATCTGCCCGTTTTATTCTAACGTCAGTGATTTCAATGCCAAAGTTTTGCTCGCCGACCCTCTTTCTTACACCGTCAAGCACTTCTGCCAGAATTGCTGATCGAGTCTCACGGCCCTCTACAACTGGAAGTCCCTCGTCATCAACAATGGGATTTCCTGAATCATCCTTTGTCGGTTCTGCGCCAACTATTTCAAATCGATCTCTTAATGCAACGCGATCACGTAACGTAGAGGTAACGATGTCCCCTAGGCGACTTCTGGCGTTGTTTTCCGTTTGCAGGGTCTTTCGGAATTGCACTGGATCTACAATTTTATACCGTGCGTAGGAGTCAATGATCAGGTTTTGCTTCTCTTTATCTGGCAGCGCCGCTGGTGGTGCGTCGATACGGAGTATTCGCTTATCGAACTTAGTTACTAAGTCTATGAATGGTATTTTAGCGTTTAGACCAGGAGTGGTCACGACGGACTTAACTTCTCCAAAACGCGTAATTATTACCTGTTCAGTTTCATCCACTATGTATAAGGCTTGCCGGAGCACTATAAGGCTGGCAACTACTAAGATTATTAATACAACTAATTTTCTCATTTAGGGGCCTCTATATTATTTTTTACTATTCATCTAGGAGTTTTAAGGGGATGGTCCTATAGGTACCGGAATCATACCCCCATCATTTCCCAACACTAAAACTGACTCTGCATCTGGGGAAACTATGATTTTGGTAATTCCGGGCAAAATTTCTTCCATTGCTTCTAGATACAGCCTTTGTCGTGTTACGTCTTTTGACTTCAGATATTCTTCTAGAACAGCATTAAACCTATCGGCTTCACCCTTAGCCCTCGCTATTCTGGCTTGCCTAAATGCTTCAGCGCCTTCTTTGATACGCTCGGCGTCACCTTCAGCCCTCGGGATAATATCAGCTTCGTACGCTCGGGCTTGGTTTATTCGAGTGTCACGTTCTTGCCTGGCGCGAAGAACGTCATCAAATGCATCTCTAACTTCTTCAGGTGCTTTTACATCCTGTAGCTGCACCGCTTCAACATTTATGCCTGACGAGTAGTTATCTAGTATTTCTTGCAATATTATCTTGGTCTTGCTTTCGACCTCTTCACGATTTCTAACAAGAACGTCGTCGATGGAGCGTTGACCAACTACTAGACGGATTGATGCCTCAGCAGCATCCTTGAGTGTCCTTCCGTCAGGTCTGCCAGGTTCTATATTTCGGGTTTCTTCACCGGGATCATCTACCTTGAACAAGAAGTAATTTAGATTCTTGATAGTGTATTGGACGACCATCTGAACGTCTACGATGTTCAAGTCTCCAGATATCATGAGGGCTTCATTTGGAAAAGCGCTTGACGCACCGGCCACATTACTCCGGAAACCCAACTCCATACGACGGGTTTCAGTTACTAATATAACGTCTTTCTGTCCGATGGGAGTAGGCCACCACCAATGGAGTCCTTCTTGTGTTACGGGAGCTCCTTGGACGGCGCCAAACAGGCGTAACGCCGCGTTCTGACCGGGTCCTACCGTGTATACTCCAGACCCCATCCAGATTGCGACTATTATGGCTATGACACCAATTATTATGATGCCAATTCCGCCACCTCCGAAGCGTTGGGTAATCTTGTTTAGACCGTTTGTGAATCGGCCGATGATTTGATCAAAGTTGATTTCTGGTTGACGCTGACCACCAGGTGGGTACATGTTAATGTCCTTTTATGTTTATTATTGGGATAAATCACCTAAACTGAGGATTTTAGGTTCTTATTATCTGATTGTAACACTATATGTCTTTATTATTCCTTGTTTTTACAAAGCGAAATGACAGGTTTCTTTGTAAGTCATCCTGTACCTGAATATAATGCGTTGTAATACTACCTTAAGGAATATTTATGAATGATAACGGCTTGAGTATTAATATTGGGGAAGATATGTCCCGAATACAAGTGACCTGTCCTCACCAGAGTGGGCTCATTTATGTGGTTCCCGCTGAGCGGAGCTGGGTATGTTCCAAGGAACAGGTACCTTCCCACGCCTTAGCGGGATTTTTCAGAGAGTTAACTTCTATGGAAAATCCTAGTGTCCAGGAATTGATGCAGCAATGGGGAATTTATTACAGGCAACTCCCTCTAGAAGTGTCCGAAGACCAGAACTAATTACCTTCTGGCCCCCCAGTATGATCTGCTGACAGTGATGGAGCAGGATGCGGGAATCCACCGCCTAGGTTTGGCTGTGTAGACGACGGTGGTGTCTGTGGTGGCGTTGCGGGGTTTCCCTGGTCTCCCTCATCAGATAAACCGTCTTCGAATAGCTTAGCTATATCGTCTCCAGATATAGCTTCGTGCACGATCAGATACTCGGCTACTTGGACTAATTTTGCTTTGTTATCGATGAGTATCTGCTGCGCTTCTTGATACCCTTCTGTAATTAATCTCTGAACTTCGTGATCTATCTCTTCAGCAATGTGATCGCCATAATCCCTTTCCTCGTTCATTTCACGGCCTAGGAAGACCAATTCCTCCCGCTTACCGAAGGTACGAGGACCTAATGCTTTGCTCATTCCGTATCGTTTGACCATTCCAAGGGCAATTTTCGTGGCTTTTTCTATGTCGTTACTAGCACCGGTTGTGACTTCGTCGAAGATTAGTTCTTCAGCTATTCGACCACCCATGGTTACTGCAATCATGTTCTCAAACTGGTTTTTGGTCCACAAGTATCGATCTTCTTCAGGTAGTAGAGTCGTGTGCCCTCCCATTGCTCCTCGTGCGACGATTGATATTTTATGAACCTTGTCTGCATGAGGTAATGACCAAGCTACTAAGGCGTGCCCCGCCTCATGATAAGCGGTCATTTCCTTCTCGCGTTGGTTGATAACACGGCTTTTCCTTTCGGGGCCGGCTATTACCCTCTCAACAGCCTCTTCAAATTCAGGCATATTGATAGTTTTTTGGTTTTTCCGTGCGGCTAATAAGGCGGCTTCATTAACCAAGTTCGATAGATCAGCTCCGCTGAAGCCAGGTGTCTCTTTAGCTAAGGTGTCTAACTTGACTTCAGGCGAGATTGGCTTACCTTTCGAGTGCACATTTAAGATAGCCTGTCTGCCGACGACATCAGGCAAGTCTAACGTTACTCTTCTATCAAAGCGCCCTGGGCGTAGTAAAGCCGGATCTAATATGTCCGGCCTATTGGTCGCGGCCGTAACAATTATATTTGTGTTTGTTTCAAAGCCATCCATCTCAACTAGGATTTGGTTCAATGTTTGTTCACGTTCGTCGTGTCCGCCACCTAAACCTGCGCCTCTGTGCCTTCCAACTGCATCGATCTCGTCAACAAATATTATGCAGGGAGCATTTCTTTTTGCTTGTTCAAATAAGTCCCGAACTCGAGCGGCTCCGACGCCCACAAACATCTCGACAAATTCACTGCCGCTGATATGAAAGAATGGCACCCCTGCTTCGCCTGCAACTGCGCGTGCGAGTAAGGTTTTACCTGTGCCGGGCTGTCCCACTAAGAGGACTCCCTTTGGTATCCTAGCCCCTAGTGATAGGAACCTTTCTGGGTATTTCAGGAACTCAACAACTTCCTCGAGTTCAGCTTTTGCTTCTTCTACACCGGCGACATCAGCGAAAGTAACTGTGGGTTTATCGAAAGTCATCATTTTGGCACGACTTCTGCCAAAACTCATTGTTTGATTATTACTTCCTTGTGCTTGGCGCATCATAAATAGTATGAGGCCGCCAAAAAATATAAGCGGCAGGAAATTCAATAAGATTCCAAAGATACTGCCAAAGCCTCCTGAACCTTTAAACGAGACTTGTACACCGGTCGGTCCTATTGCAACGTTATTTTCGGTTAACAGACTGACTATGTCAGTCTGTTCACTCATTCGGCTCGTAAATTTCAGGCCAAGACCGGTTTCTGTTATCCTCGGAACAATAGTTAGTTTTTCTCCTTGGACTATTATCTCCCCGATCTCTTGATTCTGAGCCTTCGTAATGACTTCAGTGATGGATATTTCGGTAGTGTTGTCAAATCCTGGCGAAAGAGTATAAAACACCACAATGGCGCCAACGGTTATCAACAGATAGACGAAGCTATTTTTCATCCAAGGTTTTTTTAGCATGTAACCCTCATGGCAAAACTTCTGTGAGGCTATATTAACCCTTATTTATATCTTAATGCTGCTTTGTTTAAAATGCAAAATGGTTGATTTTGAGTTGGAGTATACTTGTGTGAATATTAATTATGACCGCTAAATGTTAGGAGTAGGAACATGACTATTAACGTTAAACCAAAGATTTACCTGATAGGTACGGGTGGGAGCATATCATTTATTGGGGACTCTCGGATGGATTATGTCGACTACAGCTACGCAGATAAACATCTCACTATTGAGGAGATGGCAAATAACGTTCCTGAAATTAACGAATTTGCTGATGTTGTCATAGAACAATTAATAAACGTCGGGAGCACTGAAGTTGCCCCAGAACATTGGCTACAATTGGCCCAACGGATAAACAATATTTTTAATGAGGACCCCAACGCAGCAGGTGTTGCCATTACTCATGGAACAGCAACATTGGAAGAGACGGCATATTTCCTAAATCTTACCGTGAAAAGTCGGAAGCCGGTAGTAATTACAGGAGCAATGAGGCCTCCAACAGGGCTTGGAACGGACGCAGATGTTAACTTGGTTGATTGCATTCGAGTAGCAGCATCGGACAATTCATTTGGCCACGGAGTCTTGAGTGTGCTTAATAATGCTATACAGGCGTCACGTGATGTCACCAAAACTAACAGCTATAGGCTAGAAACTTTCAAGTCGTATGAACTAGGTTGCTTAGGTTATGCTGACTCAGATGGTGAAGTAGTTTTTTACAGGACCCCTACAAAAGCACATACTGCCGATACAGAATTCGATGTGTCATCCGTTACTGAATTACCGAGGGTGGATATCGCTTATGCGTATTCTGGTGCAGACGATGTGGTCATACGTAGTTTAGTTGAGGCAGGAGTTTCTGGCATTGTTGCGGCAGGTCTGGGCAGTGGGGGTTCTCCGAGGGCTTTTATGAATGGATTAATGGCGGCGAAAGAAGCTGGAGTAAAAGTTGTAATTGCCACTCAAACAGGTAACGGCAGAATAATAAGAAATCGCAGATTTTCTGAGCAGGATTACTTGGTTGCTGATAATTTGACGCCAAAGAAAGCTAGAATATTGCTGATGTTGGGTTTGAGCGTCACGAATGACCCAAATGAATTACAAAGAATGATGTGGACCTATTAGAGAAATAAAAAGGGCTCGATTAATCGAGCCCTTTTTTGCTGGTATCTGGGAATCTACCCTGGTACCTCATCGTATTCGTGCCTAGTGCTTATAACATTGCCCTCATATAACTCGGCTATACGATCGTCCGATAGCCCTAGGATGCCTCCAAGGACATCTTCATTGTGCTCACCAACCTGTGGAGTTGTTCCGACAACGGCTGGAGTTCTACTGAAGTGCCAGAAGTCACCCGATACCGCAATTGACCCGGCCAAGAAATCTGGTACCTCAACCATGGCCCTGCGCTCCCAAGGATGTGGGTCTACTGCTGCTTGTGCAATGGTGTTTACGGGCGCAGCCGTTATATCATGCTGAGTGAAATGTGCAATTGCTTCTTTCATTGTTAGGTCAGATAGCATTTCATTTAGGCGGTCTAAGATGGGTTGTCGGTTAGCCCCTCTGTCCTGCCTGGTCATAAATCTGGGGTCTTCTAGCCACTCAGGCTTACCCAATGCATTACAGACCCTGTGCCAATGGTGTTGATCCCCTGCTGATACTAGCACCCATCCATCCTTACACGGGTAAGTTCCGCTTGGAGGAGCATTTTCGGATCCACCTCTAATAGGCTCAATCTGAGCTCCGTGGTAGGCAGTGATCGGAATTTCTGTGTAGCTATACCCAGTGTCTGCTAAACAGCAGTCAATGGATTGACCTTCACCGGATGTTTCCCGTTCATGCAATGCCGCCAAGGCACCTATAGCCGAATGTAAAGCCGTGGTGCGATCAATAATAGGCACACCAGCTCGTATTGGTGGTGACCCTTCTGGTCCAGTGACCATAGCAATTCCTGACATGACTTGGCCGATCGGATCATATCCAATCTGGTCTTTATAAGGACCAAATTGGCCATATGCAGACACGTTTACCATGATCATTCTAGGATTTAGTTCTTTCAGTACATCGTACCCAAACCCCATGGCAGCTATCGTCCCGGGCCTGAAATTCTGGACAAGGACGTCTGAAACCTTTACCAACTCTCTTAGAATTTCCTTTCCCGCTTCTTTTCTTAAATCAATGCTCAGGCTTTTCTTGCCGCTATTATATTGAACCCAGTACGCACTCTGTTTTCTGACCCAGGGGGCGTGATATCTAGTTTCTTCTCCGCCCAGACGTTCTAACTTGATTACTTCAGCTCCCATTCGTGCCAGAACTTGTGCGGCTCGTGGCCCCGCCTGGTGTCTTCCTAGGTCGAGGACTCTGATACCATCTAATGGACCTTTTGCTTCTGCCATTGTTAACTCCTAAAGTGGATTGCCCGAAATTGTACGACTAACTTAAGGAAAGGGCAACTGGATACCAATTATGCCTGTTCTAACGGCACTGCCAGAGAAATTCTCTGTTCCGTTCCAATGCTTCTGGCTATATGGCCATGTCCTTCCAAGTCTTCAGCCACTAAGATATCACCTGGGAGAAGGCGTTTCTTTGTACCGTCTGCTACCTCAAATTCTGCTATCCCTGATAAATTGACCACGTACTGCAAGCGTGGAGCGTTATGGTAGTCCGATTCTGATGGAGATGACCTCTGGTTAAGTGTAATGTCCCCTTGCCCTTTCCTGTTGGCAATCGCATTGAATTGGTCAGGTGTAAGGTCTTCGAAGTGGGATTCACCATCTGAGCCAGAGTAGACGCGCACTATTTGTACCATTAGGCCTCCTTTATGGGTTTTTAGAGATAACTATTTATTTATCTCGGTGCCTCCGAGCCCATCTTCTTTGAATAACTGTGCTTTTCGAGCGTAATTTTCTGCTGTTCTGCGTATCCTTTGGTGGTGATCTTCGGTAGTTTGTTGCTCCCGAGCTGATGCGGGAATTCCAACGACAAATGATTTGGGGGGAAACTCCTTGTTTTCTAAAACAACGGCTCCGCTAGCTACTATAGAAAGCTCTCCTAGAATGACTCCATCGTTTAACGTTGCTCCGTTTCCGATTAAACAGTTTGTTTTTATATGTTTGGCATGTGATGTAACGCCGTGCCCCAAACTTACATAGTCTTCGTACAGTGCGTCACTGTCTGCATGCAATACACAGTTATCCTGAATATCAACATAGTTGCCGAGTGTAATTTTTATGGTATCCCCTCGAATAACGGTGCCTGGCCACACGCTCGAGTATTCTCCGATTTCGACGTCGCCCACCACGTATGCTGCTTCGCTGACCCATGCAGTGGGATGAATCTTGGGTGTTTTACCTTGATAGCTTCTAATCACGATCACTCCTAGTTAACTTGGTCCATATGGAACCTGGGAACGGGTTCTATGTCTGACTCCAATATTAATTCATAGTTATGGGTCAAACAATACATTATTTATTTGTTTATGTAACTTGGAGCGTATAACCAACCTTCTAAGCGGGCGTGGGCGACTGTAGGAATCTCGCTATTTCTAGGATGTAAAAATACCCCTGGAGATTTGGCCCATAAGGCAGAAACAATCATCGCTATGATTGAATCTAGGCAATCATGATTGGAAGTGATCGTGTCATACGTGAGGGAATCATCAGTAATGATTAACTCGAACCGCGCCATTAGCTCTTGCAAAATCAGTTTTCTGAGATGTATAGCTTGGGAGCCATTCTTGTATCCTTTATACGGTAAACCCAATGCTCTCAAAGCAGCGCCGGGCATAGCTTCCAATAATGTGGGACATTGGGCAGTCGGCGGGGCCAAAGGAGGTATGTTGAACCTGCTTTCCCGTAATTCTGCCAGTAGTCGCATCCCATAATATGTCATTGGCAACATGTTTGGATTGGATTTGTGTAAACACGAATAAGACTCTGGGAAATGAGAATCTCCTTTTCTTTTCGCCTCGCCATACTTTTTAACAAAAGTGTCCCTAGTAGTTATGAAGTTATCAAGGCTTTTATGCAGAGTAATATCCCACACGTCTGGCATTGTTTTTGCTTGTGGAGCCCATGATCGTAGGAAATCTATAGGCAACGAGAATGGGAAATCTAAAGCTACTATGCTGTTTTTAGGTATATTCTGGAGAAGGATAACCAAATCTCGCCGTGTGATTGGATTAACCGAGTCTAGGTTAATATTTTGGCAACTAAGGGACCCTGATGCTATCCAGGTGTTTTTGTCGGTCTTCGCGCCACTAAAATCGACTCCGTATATAGGCGTTTTGCTGATCATATTTTATTCTAGATGCTGGTAAGTTATCCTTGCCTGTCTTGTTGGGCGGTAGTATAGTTCAGCACGGACGTCTAGACAATCGAAAATTAATGGTGAATGCAGGTATTTGGAACACCTGTAAAAGGAGAATTATGAATTTAACTGACCGTAGGCTTAGGTATAGAGCGATACTAGAAGGGGATAAATGCGTACATCCGGGATCGGTCTTCGATCCTATATCGGCTAGAGCAGCCGAAGACGTAGGTTTTGAAATAGGTATGTTCGCTGGATCTATCGCTTCCGGAACGGTTCTGGGAGCTCCTGACCTAATAGTTTTAACGTTGTCTGAGTTTGCTCAACAGATACACAGGATCTGTCGTGCAGGTAATTTAAGCCTCATGGTTGATGCTGATCATGGCTACGGCAACGCCCTAAATGTGCGGCGAACTGTAGAAGAATTAGAGACTGCAGGCGTTTCTTGTTTAACCATAGAGGACACTTTGCTGCCTTTGAGCTTTGGCGGCCCGGGTGAAGGACAGCTAATTTCCGTTGAAGAGGGTATAGGCAAAATGAAGGCCGCCTTGTCAGGGCGCCAAGATCCTTCTCTGGTAATTGCTGGTCGAACTAGCGCATTACGTGCAGGAGGTGTGGCTGAAGCTATCCGTCGAGTCAAAGCTTACCAGGAAGCTGGAGTGGACGCGGTTTTCTTGGCCGGTGCTCAAACTAGAGCCGAAATTGAAGAGGTAAGTTCCGAAGCTAAGATTCCTCTGCTGCTTGGTGGAGCAGGCGGAGAGCTCGCAGATCTAGCATTTCTCGGATCTCATGGAGTTCGTGTCGCCCTTCAAGGGCATCTACCATTCCAAGCTGCGGTCAAAGCAGTATATGATACCTTGAAAGCCTTGAGGGATGGAGTTTCTCCGGCAGATCTAGGTGATACGCTGGCATCTGCAGAGTTGATGGGTCAACTTACCAGGAAAGCTGATTACGATGCTTGGATAAAAGATTTTCTTAAGTAGGTTAAATAATTTCAGGTAGGGATAGAACGAATCGTCCCTACCTGAATTTTACGTTATAGAAGTTTTTTAACTTTTCAGCCCTTCAAAAAAATCTCCAGTTAATGTTTCCTCATTTGTAAACTGCGGCCATGCCCTGATGTAATGTTCTCTGCCAAGTATATCTGCAGCTACAGATCGGGGTACCTGGTTATATGGCCAATTAGGGGCTACTTGGCTCTTATGGCATAGAATAGAACCCATTTTCTCTTCTAATTGGGCCGATACGTCAACTTCTACGTGAATCTCAGATGGGTCGATTCCATCATTCGCACGCTCTATGGTGGGCAATGGAAAATCTATGCCAGCTGCTTGCAGTTTCAGAGCCATTGATGTGCGAAATCCCTGAGGGCGGGCGCTGTAATATAAGCGTTCCGGTTGAAAGGGTTCCAGTCCTTCCAGTATCTGTTCTGGATAAGCGGAAGAGTCATTAGCGGCATGAAAAGCTTTGGTAGTGTGGTGGCATATAGCTATATGATCTGGATGTCCGTACAAGCCACCGGGCTCAAATGTGAGCACTACCTGAGGCTTGAAAGTTCTTATTTCTCGAACTAGGATTCCAACTATTTCTTGTTGAGGTATGTTGACGAATGCTTCGGGACGTTCGTTAGCAGAGGTCCCTGCCATCCCTGAATCTCGATATCCCAATACGGAGTGACTTTGTAATCCCAATGTACGAACAGAGCAACTTAGTTCATCTCTTCGGAGTGATCCCAGCCCATTAGGCATAGTTAAACCAGGAGATCGTATCTCGCCTTCCTCCCCGGATGTCGCAGTTATTAGCCGAATGTTTACCCCTTTAGAGGAGTGGGCCGCTAGTGAGCCACCGATGGGGAATGCTTCATCGTCAGGATGGGCAAAGCAAGCTAAGAGCCGTTTTTCTAACATGTTGACCTGTCTTGTAATTGGTAAATTAAGGTCCGTTTTGATAGGAAAGCCATATCATTAAACCTGGTTTGGTTAAAATGTAATTCGTCGAATGAAATTATTTTAGCATACTGCTATTTCAGAAGGTCATGACCGTAAGTTGGTGGTATATTTACACCATTAATTAATACCGGAGAAAAGTAATGCTAGGTTTTTTGGGTGGAACCGGTGAAGAAGGTAAAGGGTTAGCCTTTAGATTGGCTCTATCAGGAGAGTCAGTAATGATAGGGTCTAGAGATGAATCTAGGGCTATTGAGGCCGCAGGAGAAGTTAATAGCCTTTTAGGGAAACAACTTGCAGCTGGTGCTGATAATTTTCGTACAGCCGAGGAATCGGACGTTGTTTTTATTACAGTGCCGTATTCTGCGCAAGATAAGTTATTAAGAGATGTGTGTCATTACCTGAAATCTAAAATCGTTATAGATGTAATAGCGCCCATGAACTTTGTGCGAGGAGTCGGAGCACAGGCTATTAACATTGAAACTGGTTCTGCGGCTGAAGAAGCCCAAGAATTGTTGCCGGAGTCTGTAGTAGTGTCTGCGTTCCAGAACGTTAGCGCTGCTGAATTATTATTACCGGATATACATATGGTAGGTGATGTTTTGGTGTGCGGAGATGATAAGGAAGCTAAACAGCGTGTCATGGAACTTGTGTGTTTGATAGATAAGCTTAAACCTGTAGATGGCGGTATGTTGTTCAATTCAAAATATGTTGAGCAAATCACCCCTTTGTTAGTTAATATCAATCGTCTGTATAAAACCCATTCAGGCATTCACATAACGGGCCTAGAATAAGAGATTCGAAAACTCATATTGCTTGTATACAATATAGTTGCACTTTAGGAGGTTGAATAATGCCAAGAGGTATTTTAGATTTGGGCAAGCCTGACGATCTTGAGCAAGTACATGGAGTATGGAAGTTTGCTCCAGGCTTAGTTCCCGGTGAGCCTAATGAGGGATTATTGGCTCAATCCCCAGGGAGCGCTGCTCGCCTCCCCGATTACGATGATTCTGGCTGGGAACAATGTCATGACTTAACCAAGTGGTATTCTCGTGGAGTTGCATTTGCATGGTACCGTATTCGGCTTACTTTGCCTGAAACTGTCCACGGCCGTAGCATAGCGGGATCTCGATGCATATTTGAGACCTGCGTAGATGATTACGGCGAGATTTGGATTGATGGTGAATGTAATAGAGACCGCGGAACTGTCCAAGGCTTTAACGTTCCGCAGCGCGTAGTAATAGATGCTGAGCCATCCCCAGGGGACGAACATACGGTAGCTATACTAGGAGTTAATGGACCCTTAGGAGCTCCGGGCGGGGCTGTGTTTGTTAGGTATGCGACTTTGGCGTTTGAATGGCGAGAACCTGGTTATTAGCGGACTAATGTAGTCCTGAGCATGTTGGACTATGAGCGGTTTTTACACTCAGTCTTCGTCATAGTCCTCGTCGTTCTCTGTTTCTACATATCCTAAGACTCTCAATTCAGATTCAAGTCGCTTTGAGAATTCTTCTGTACTTGTAGTCAATGGAATAGTGATATCAATTGTATTAGGAGATGACTGGCTAATTATCCCGGGATCTTCTCTTGTAAGGTCGACGCTTACAGATTCCCTGTGAATACCCAATTTGTCGGTGATAGCGAAGATGGTATTCATGTCACCCATGTTGATTATTTCGTCAGCCATAACTAGTTGTCCTCTCCATAAATTACTGCTCTACTATTGAGCTTATACGGGCCACTCGGTACCGCCCTGAGCAGGTCTTTGATTGTCAGGTAAATTAAGTCCCGTGACCACGACGTCTTGAAACTCTCTCAGAATTATTGAACCCCATTCTTTCGCTTGCATAACACGATGTGATGTGCGTTTTCCTCTAATTAACGAGCGATTTTCTGGATCTTCTGACGTTTGATGACGTATGGTTTCGTTCATGTCATCTAGCAAAGGGATCAATCCCTTTGCTGTTTCGATAAATCGGGCAACTTCCTTGAACTCAGTATCTAGTACTATGAATACAGGTACGGTATTAGCTCTATGGTCAGGGAGAAATGTGTTCGTTAAGTCAACCTCTTCGTCTCTATTGAAGATATAAGGAGTCAGGTTCGGAGTACTGTCTGCTAGCTTGAGGATCGTCGGGGTCGTGCTTATCGCGTCTCCGCACCATTCTGCATGAAATACGACAAGAACCAAAGGACTCTCCAAATTGTCAAAATACAACAGCACTTCTAAGGGTACTGTGACAGCTTCATAAATATCCTCTACGGGTTTTTTATTAACTTTCATATTCGGGAAATATTTTTCGGTTGAATAACCTTGAAGCACTTTGTCTTTAGTCAATAACATAGATAATCTCCTAATCTCGATTATTCAATATGTAGTGTATCAGTATTATCCGGTTGCCAGTATTAAAGCAATGATCTGTATATATGAAAGGATGCCTTAGTGCTAGAATAAAGCCTCATGCTATAGTTGGGAGTTAGCGCATTGACAACGGAGAGATCGGGCCATTATCTGAAGTACGCTTTATTTTGTAAAGATACGGAGGAAAATGCTAATGACGAGCTATCTTTTAAGGGAGTGATTGATCTGGTAGATATTGATTTGCCTGACGACGTTCCGGATGGAGAAGCACCAGTATTAATGGACTTGGATGTTAATTTAGCATTCTGTATCGCTGGGGCTGTGCCTGGTCCGCACAGTCTACAGATAGCGATAAGGGCACCCGGTTTGCCGTTGAATACTCCGCCTCCTGAAAACATAGACTGGGAATCCGGAATAATGTTCCAGAGATGGATAAAGACATTCAGAATTCCGTTACAAAGACTGGGAAGACATGTTGCAGTAGTTATATTTGATGGGACGCCAATCGGGGAAGCGAGTTTTATGGTTAGGTTCAGAGAGACCTAATAGGTACTTCGTTGCGTTGACTACGTGACAATGACCTAATTATAATCAACTCCGTTCAATGAGATATGGATGATGGAAATTCTTTTCCATAATTTTATAACTAGGATAGGTTATCGATGGTCAAAACAGGACAAAGATATGTCACCCCTGGCGGAGTTGAAATGGTAGTTACTAAAGGCGGAGATGGTACGCTGACTGACGGTGACACAGAATTGAAAACAAAAGGTGCAGAAGCTGAATTTGCTGGAAGTGAGCCCGGTGAGGAGGCTGAAGAAGTATCTCTAGGTAAGAGATTTACATCTAGCGATGGGGTGGTTTCAGTTTTGATCACTAAAGGTGGAAGTTGCGATTTAAGGTATGACGGCACCCCAATGGAGTTACAGGAGCCGAGGAAGCTCCCTTCCTCTGATTAGTTTATTAGATGAATTTTGATAATAACTGGAGCCGCTGGTAGAAATACTAGTGGCTTTTAATTTGTGTTGAATTTTAATATGCGAATATTTACAGAGAGACCATGTTAGGCATAGATACAATAATATTTGATTTTGACGGCGTGATAATCGATACGGAAACGCCAGACTTTCTTACATGGCAGAAAACATTCCAGTCGTTTGGAGTGCATTTAGAAATGGAGTTGTGGCTTGATCATGTTGGCGGGAGGTCTTCGCAATTTGATGTATTTAAGCACTTGCAGGATTTAACAGGGTTAACTTTGGATGAGTCAGAGATTAAACAGGGAAGGCGTAGGGAATACTTAGATCTTGTTGAATCCTACCCTCTCATGCCCGGAGTATTGGATTATCTGGAAATATGTAAGAGTAATGCATTGAGGGTAGGATTAGCTTCTAGTTCCCCCAGAGACTGGGTTGAGGGGCACCTCTCTCGAATGGATATTTTGGAGTATTTTGACTGCATAAGATCAAGCGATGATGTTCGTAACGCTAAGCCACACCCGGATCTTTATATATCATGTATGGAGGGTCTGAAGGCGCCCCCTAAGAGTTCCATGGCAATAGAAGACTCTCTTAATGGCGTTACTGCTGCCAAAGGAGCAGACATGTGGTGTGTGGCAATTCCTAATTCCATTACTACTTACTTGCCGTTTGAAAAAGCTGACTTGGTTTTGGAATCCCTTGCTGAAGTCAGCCTACTGGATTTAATAAACGAACTGTTATCAAAGCGTTAGTAACTACATGCGTTTATGGTATCAACACGGCTCTTGTAACCTCTGTTTGCCTTTGTGCCCATTCTGAATGAGCAAAAGCCTCGTTAACATCGGCAAGCGGATATTTATGGGATACGAGTTTTTCGAAAGGCAGCTTATCCTGGTTACGGACTAGATAGTCTAGTAATGTTGGAAGTAAAGAGGGCTTGTACATTCGTGATCCTAATATATTCTTTCCGGATAGGAGCTTTGAAGGATCAATAGACACTTCTCTACCTCTGACAATATCACCTATTTCTATGAACGATCCCCCGTTGCTCAACATATCTATGCCTTCTGCTAATAGCTCAGCTCTCCCTACTAATTCCATCACTACATCAGCGCCGCGCCCATCTGTTAATTCCCAAACGCGGCGAATTCTTGTCTCCGGAGTGTTGAATTCTTCGATATTTATAGTATCGTCTGCTCCAAATTCTTCTGCGAGTTGTAAGCGGTTATCGAGCCGGTCAAGCACGATTACTCTTGAGGCACCCATTTCTTTAGCCATTGCTGTTGCGTGAAGGCCTAATCCACCGGCTCCTTGTATGACGACATAGTCACCTTCACTTAAATTTGCTCTTTGTAAGCCTGTTGTAACCGTTCCCATGGCGCAATTTACAGGTCCTAATATTTCATCAGGTAGTTCATCTGGAACTCGGAAAAATGGATGTCTAGGTGGTAGATACAGAAAATCCGCATAGGTGCCGGTGAAATAAGGCCATACTCCTGCCGTTGGGTATTCCCTGTTGGCACACCAGTTTGTATTACCTTTTAGACAGAGATGACACTTATGGCAGGGAAACACAGCAGCGTACACTATTCTATCGCCTTTTTTAATCGGTGTTCCTAATGTATCTGTCGATAAACCTTCGCCTAGGATTTCGACGACTCCTGTTCCCTCGTGGCCCATAACTCTCCCAGTGGCCGGAAGAGGCATGTATTGCTGTGTTTGATCTCCGCGATATGTGTGCAGGTCTGATCCGCAGATGCCTGACTGAGTCATACGTAATATGATGGCGCCTGATTCAGGTTCAGGCACATCGTATTCTTCGATTTCAAAAGGTTTTCCGTATTCTTTGACGACGACTATTCGACCCTTCATAAGTTCCTCCTGTCAAATGTCTTTCACTTAAGTCTTGCTATCCTAGCATAGAAGTACCGGGTGGGTGTATAACAGAGCTTGTATATTGGACAGGTAGATATATTTATCTTAAATTATCTGCAATTACACGTAGTATTACATAATGATTGGGCAGCACGGTTCATCACAGGGGGAGTAATTTGAAAATCGCTATCAGTTCAGACCATGCGGGATTTTTATATAAAGAAAAGATAATCTCGTCTTTAGTAAGCCAAGGGCATATGGTTGATGATATGGGGACTTATAGTCTTGAATCGGTAGATTATCCTCAATGGATAAGACCGGTTGCCAAGGCTGTTGCGGCAGGAGATTATGAAAGAGGGATTGTGCTGGGCGGCTCAGGAAATGGCGAAGCCATAGTCGCTAACAAAGTTAAAGGAGTTCGTTGTACCCTCTGCTGGAATGTACAGTCAGCTGAATTTGCTCGCCAGCATAATGATGCGAATGTATTGTCACTGGGCGAAAGATTGGTTCCTGAAGCTGATCTGTTGGCTATAGTAGAGACCTGGCTGAATACGGAGTTTGAAGGTGGTCGCCATTTACGTCGAGTGCAACAAATTGAAGAAGATTAATCAAAATTTGCTGTACCTGTTTAGGGAATTCTAAATGACGTCTATAAAAGAATTCTTCTCAGATGTAGAAGATAAATCGTTTGTATGGATCGGTAGATCGAAACTTTTACAGATGTTGCCCCGTGCCGGAGAACCTAAAACTTCCTCGTGTATCTATGTCCGCCCAGGGGATAATGCTGAGTGGATAGCGTCGGATGAAACTTGGAAAGATCGCTGGGATATATTAGCTTCGAAAATTGGTGGCGAAGTGTTAAATAATGACACAGGCGTCTTGTGCATTCAGTTTGATGATTACGGAATTGTGGTTGTACCCCCATTTCCGCTGGCTCAAAATAGGCAATACGATCATCTAAATTATGATGAATTAAATAAATCCTTGTCGCTAGATTATCTGGTTGGTGTGATCTTGCTGAGACTAGGCAGATTTTCGGTAGCTATTTTTAAGGGAACTGAACTAGTTGCATCAAAAACAGATAGCAGGTTTGTAAAAGGAAGACATAAAAAAGGGGGCTCTTCACAGCGCCGATTTGAGAGAATTAGGGAAGGCCAAAGTAGGAAGTTGTTCGACAAGGTTTGTGAGACTGTGGGAAATACATTCGAACCTTATAGACAGGGTCCAGATTATGTATTGATTGGTGGTGATGAGATTACTATCAATAACTTCCTAAAAGTATGCCCCAAGATCGCAGCTCTAAAATCCAAAATATTAAGTAGGCGCCTGAATATTAGAGACCCTAAGAGAGATACTCTAGAACATGTGGGGAATTTGCTTTGGCAAAGTAGGGTTTATTTCTTTCATTGGAATGAATAAGGTGATTATAGCTATGATATCCTCACAAGGATTCTTTGATAAAGTGACTCGGACATGAATGTTAATAGTATAGGCGGATTTGATACGGCAGCATATTTACTCGAATTTGAACAGATCCGACATCACCTTGCGGGGCTGACACACACTGATTCGGGTCGCGACACGGCCATGCATGTAACCCCATCAGCAAATTTCTTCGATGTGGTTAGTAATCAGCAAGAAACTTCTGAAGCTTGTCATTTGATCAACTTAGGCGTTGGATTAGAGTTTGGACCACCTGAAGATATTAGAAACCTCATAAATAGAGCTAACTTAGGCGGGGTATTAAGCGGTTCCGAGTTACTATTGATTAGGGGGATGGTAGACGCTTCTATCAGTAATAGGTTTTTGCTCAAACGCCACGAAGAACTGCCGATACTCAGCGGAATGGCAGAAACCTTGCCAGACCTAGGAATAGTTACAAGGTCTATTGAGAGGGCGATAGGAGAGTCGGGGGAAGTATTGGATCAGGCGAGTCCTGCGTTAGGAACTCTCAGAAGAGAATCACAACAAGCATTCAATAATCTGAATAACGTTATCGATCGGCATTTGCGACGCTTGGAAAGGCAAGGACTTTTGCAGGAACCAATCGTAACTGAACGTAACGGTCGGATGGTGTTGCTAGTAAAGGCGGAAATGAAATATAGAGTGCCTGGTATCGTTCACGATGTGTCTGATAGTGGTGCCACTGTATTTGTTGAGCCAATTGCTGCTATCGATCTGGGTAATCGTTGGCGTGAAGCGCGGTCTGCGGAAAATAGGGAAGAGCAGATCATTCTCAGGGATTTGTCAGAGCTCATCGGCTATATGTCTGACGAATGTACGCAAATGTTAGATGTGATGGCAAGGCTTGATATGGCTTTCGCTAAGGGTACATATGCGATCAACACAAAATCAGTTGCTCCAGAGGTGAAAAATTCATCATACGGAGACAGGCATCTCAGAATGATGGGAGCGCGACATCCTTTATTGAGTGGTGATGTTGTCCCTATAAATGTGGAGATAGACGATCAGAATAGCGTAATGCTCATAACAGGCCCTAATGCTGGCGGTAAAACGGTTGCACTCAAGACAGCGGGTCTTCTTGTACTAATGGCTCATTCGGGCCTATACGTTCCTGCTAGAGAAGTTAGCATGCCGTTCTTTGACGGTATTTACGTTGACATTGGAGATCAGCAAAGTATTGAACAATCTTTGTCTACATTCAGTTCACATATCCATAACCTGAACAAGATATTAAGTTCAATCACTTCAAAATCATTAGTGTTAATAGATGAACTAGGAACCAGTACGGATCCTGAGGAAGGAGCTGCTCTCGCCGAAGCAGTATTAAATCATTTTTGTTATCAACGAGTAATGACTATAGCTACTACCCATCATCGAAGAGTCGCCCAGTATGTTCAAGAACAAAATGGAATGATGAACGCGAGTGTAGATCTTGATCCGGTTACATTTGAACCTACATATCACGTTACATCAGGGTTGCCTGGTAGAAGTTATGCTATGACTATTGCTGCTAGATTAGGATTAATGCGGTCGATAATAGATGACGCCCAATCTAGGATGTCACAAGAAGATCGTGAATCTGAAGAACTCTTGAGAGATTTAAGGGTAAGTCGTACCACTATAGAAACGATGAGACAGGAAGCCGAGGAGACGTTACTTTCAGCTAAGCACAAAGAAGAAAATCTAGATGCTCAATTGAATGAAGTGGAAACAATCAAAATACAAATTGTTGAACAGGCTCGTTTAGAACTTCAGAGTCGAATAACAGGTATTCAGCAGAGTTTAGACAGGGCCGAAAGGTTACTCAAAGACAAGCAAAACTCTGGTTCGCCTGACAATTTCAACATAGAAAGCCAGAAGGACATTGTCCAAGATATACAGCAGGAAATATCTAAACCCGACTGGCAGCCCATACTATTAGAAAGAGATCGTTGGCAAGATCAACTCAAGATTGGAGATCGAGTTTTTATCATGGGCGTTCCTAGACCTGTTGAAGTATTGACTCTAGTAGACGACGAAAATAATGTTGAGGTGCTAATGGGGACAATGCGCGCAAAAGTTCCTGTGTATCAACTTGATAAACGAGCTGATGAATATCCGGACACAGGTGAATATCGACGACCAGATAGTTTAGGAGATAGTTATCGGCAAATATCTGGTGTAGGGGTATTTTCGCGTTCTGCCGGGCGGATCCGGCCTACAGAAGAAATTAATCTGCATGGCCAGAGAGTAGAAGACGCTTTGACTAATGTGGAACAATTTCTGAATGACGCATCGTTGGGTAATCTTGAGATAGTGCGGATAGTTCATGGAAAAGGGACTGGCATTCTTCGTCAAGCTGTAAGAGAGTACCTTGATGGGCATCCACTAGTGGTCAATTGGGCTTCTGATGAGGGACCGGCTGGAAACGGTGTGACGGTAGCGTGGCTAAGCTAGCATTTGATATAGCGGTCCTTTCTTAAGAGAAAGGACCGCTGGTGGTGGGGACTAATTAGTCTATATCAAAGATTCGAATCACCTGCGGAGGTTATCTGCGCAAGTATTGCCATTTGCGTTGCTATTGGAACCGTCAGGGCATAATGTGTCATCCCAAATCGCCCCCCCGAAAATGGTGCTGTTCATTGAGGCGTCATTGAAGTCTGCTCCCGTGAGGTCAGCATACTTCAGGACCGTTCTGTTAAGATCGGTTAAGCTGAAAGCACTGTAACGAAGATCTGCCAAAGTCAAGTTAGCTCCATTAAAATTGGCATTAATGGCCACGACGTCGTTCAAATTAGCCCAACTTAGATCAGCATCACTTAAGTCTGCTTCAGTTAATCCAGCACTTGTTAGATCTGCGCTATATAGATCAGCTCCCTTTAAATCAGCTCTTACTAGGTTAGCTCTTTGCAAAGAGACTTCTCTCATAATGGCATTGTCTAGTACTGCTCCGTTTAAATCCGCTCGGCTGAGGTCAGCGCCCGTTAGATCTGCTTCGCGGAGTACGATATCTCTCAGGTCTAATCCGCTTAAATCACACCCTGCTAAATCGACTCCTATTCCACGCACTTCGCAATCTTTATCTGTTAAGTCGACCTGATCATTGCAGATCAGGTTTCCATCTGCGTCAAATCCAATAAGGAATCGACCCAACGGACATTTTTGCGCAGCAAATTGAATGACTGATGCTTCTCCAGCTGGACCTGGGTTACCTTTAGCACCCTGTGGACCTGCTGGGCCTTGAGGTCCTTGATCGCCTTTGGGCCCTTGAGGTCCAGGGATGACACTTGCTGAGGATTCGTTGGAAATAAGCTCTAATCCGGCCTCTTCAGAACTTGGTTCTGGGCCGTTACAGCCTATCAGTAAGAGACTCATAAGAGTAATTAGGGTTAATAGATATACTCTCGACACCACACACCCCCCATCCGGGAAAATATCTATAATAGTAGGCCACTCATATTTATAATGATATGACCCGATTACACTTGGATTGTAATACTTTCACATAGATACAGACCCATGTTTAAAATGCGGATTTGCAGCATTTTGTTGTACATATTCGTCTACGTAGAACCAAAAATGTGGCTATAATCCTTGAAACCAAGGCATGCGCTTTTGACTAAAGGCTTTTATGCCTTCTTGGAAATCGGTACTATGAGCTATATCCCCAATGGCAGTGGTTTCATCCTTGAGTTGGGATTCTAAATCTTGAGACCAGCTGTTATTGAGCAATTGCTTTACTTTACCAAAAGCTACTGTTGGGTTCTTTGCCATCCGGTGAGCTATTTCCAGAGAATGACGCTCAAAATTATTTGAAGGCACTACTTGCTCCACTAAACCCATTTCACGCGCGTATTCGGCTCCGATAGGCTGGCTAGCCGTGTATAGCTCGATGGCCTTGCCCATTCCTAATAGACGTGGCAATAGGTATGTTGACCCTCCGTCTGCTGTAGCCCCAATATTCCCATATGCCATCAAAAATCTCGCATTACTTGAGGCGATTCTAAGGTCGCATGCTAGGGCTAAACTGAATCCTGCTCCGGCTGCTACTCCGTTTACTGCAGCTATAACAGGCTTGTTTAGCATCCGTATGGGTATAATAACTTCATTGTGTAGCGAGTCTGCAAGAGACTGTATATATACTGATAAAGCGTCTGGTCCTCCAGTTTCGAGTTGTTGTACTAGTGCTTTAACATCTGCACCAGAGCAAAATGCGGGACCTGTACCGGTAATGTACACTGCTCGTATATTACGTTTTTCACAGGATTTCAGAGCTGCTCCGATATGTTGAATCATGGATTGCGATAATGCATTTCTCGTATCGTTATGATCAAGCCTTATGATAGCTAAAGCGTCGTCAATAATTAATCGTACTGGTTCTTTTTCCATTACACTCCTTGCCAGATACGGCGATTACCAGATCGGATAAATTTACCGAATCCAGGAGTAGGGAAATGTCCTGCAGAAACCATGAGATTCTCCGCTTCCAATCTATCAAGTATATTGTGCCGAGTTTGTCGAGACAGCTGTGGCTGTATATCAAAAATTGGGTTCCAGTCCGTATAGTGTGCTTGTGCGGGATTATGCGCTACATCACCGAGAACAAAACATTGTTCTCCATTTGATGTTATAAGTAACGATACGTGCCCAGGGGTATGCCCTGGTGTAGCGACTGTTACTATTTCTGATGTAATAGAATATTCGTCAGTCATTAGATCTATTAGATTTAAGCTTTCTAAAGGCAGGACTTGGTTTACTATATGTTCGGCGTCTTTGTATATATCAGGCTGTACCCAGTAGTCCCAATCTGATTTAGGTGCTAAATACCGTGCGTTTGGGAAAGTGGGTATCCCGTTAGTGAAATTCCAGCCTACATGATCAGGATGAAGGTGTGTCATAACAACAAGGTCGATCTGACCTGGTGTGATCCCGTTATCTTTTAATTCGTTTATTAAGGTTGCTCCAGGAGCCTGCAATCCGGTGTCGACTAATATCAGCTTCCCATCAGATCGGATGATTACAGAGCCGTATCTTGGATGCAAGTGATTATTCTCGTCTAATAACGCTGAGAACTCTGATTTCCATATCTCTAGGTCGCTGTCAGGGAATACAAAGGTGGGCTCTCGGTCACCGTTGCCATCGCTAACAGATACCATTTCAACATTTCCGATATTGATCTTATGGTTAGACATGTCATGCTCCTATTCTATGATTAGGTTGGGTAGCAATTCGTGATATGTGGAGGCTATAGGAGATACGTATCTCCTATAATAGTACATTCGAGGTTATTATATGATCTCTGAATCTTCGGGGGCATATTCGAGGACGGGTGTATCTGGAAGTTGATTGCCCCCCTTTAGACTTGATATCCGGCTTAACGATCTATCCATGGCTCGCTTCCGAGTCGTTGCAAGATTTTGATATGCTGATTGAGCAGCATCTATTTTTTTCCCCACATCCTCAAGTTTATCGATGAATAATGTCCATTGCTGGGTAAAGCGGGTTAATTCTGTGATTATTTGATCCGAAGTCTCGTTGATAGCGAAATTTTCTACCGCTTGTCTAATGACCACAAGGATCGCGAATAATGTTGTAGGAGAACAAAGGATCACATGTTTTTCCATTGCATCGTCCATAATCCGTAAGTCATTTTCTTGGATGAACTGGAAAATTTGCTCGTTTGGTATGAATAACAAGACGCATCCGATCGTACTCATGTTAGGATCAATGTAATCACGAGTGGTGATTTCGTTGATCCGGTCACGTACGTCTCTTAAAAAGGCTTTTGAATGGCGAGATTTGTCGTCAGTAGTGGAGGAGTTGACGCACTTAAGGTAATTATCCAACGGGAATTTAACGTCCATGTTTAGTTTTAAATAATTGGGTAGCATGAATGTAAAATCAGGTCTTGAATTACTACCAGGCATTGATGTTTGTTTAACGTAGTTAACTCCCTCGGCAAACCCGATAGTTCGCAAAATATCTTCGGCCATCCTCTCACCCCATTGGCCTCTTGCCCTGCTGTTAGCTAGAGCTTCGCGGAGAGCGTTAGTTGTAGAATTGAGAGCGGTAGTCTGTTCATTAGTGGCTTTTAGCTGGGTAGTGATTTGGCCGAATTGAGTGTTCCGGTCCTTCTCTAGACTTTGTATGAGACCGTAAACGCGATCCAGTTCTGTACGCATAATGTTAATCTCTTGAGTTAGAGATCCTTGTTGATTCGCTGCGGGTCTTCTAAGAAAGATTATTAAAACAAAGCCCGATATTGACGCGACTATTAGAGACAGAATAATTATGATGATGGATTCTGCACTCATGCTAACTCCTGGTATCGGGCTTATTTATTTGTACGTAGGGTTAGGATGCGGATGCTGCCGACACTGCTTTGGCTACTGCTGGCACAACCACGGGGTCTAGTGACCAAGGTATTATGCACTCTGGTGTTGGGTTTGGTATCAAGGCTGCCAAGGCTTCTGCTCCGGCGAGCTTCATCTTTGTATTAATTGCTGTTGCCCTTGCGTCTAATGCTCCTCTAAATACTCCTGGAAATACTAGGCTATTATTGATCTGGTTTGGAAAGTCACTTCTCCCTGTGCCGACGACAGCTGCTCCTGCTGCTGTTGCAAGGTCTGGCATGATTTCAGGTGTTGGGTTTGCCGCTGCTAACACGATGCTACCACTGGCCATGCTTCTAACCATATCTTGGTTAACGATATCACCTGCAGATAGGCCGATAAATATGTCTGCAGATTCCAATGCTTTGGCGAGGTCGCCTGCTATGTTGTCGGGATTAGTGATACTGAGCATATCCTGTTTAGTGCTATTTAAATCTGTTCTGGTCTTATCAATTATTCCCACGCTATCTATCAGTAATATGTTTGTAGCACCATAATCTAATAATAATTTCGCAGATGCTATTGATCCGGCTCCCGCTCCTGAGAACACTATCTTGACTTCACTTATTTTCTTGCCAACTACTTTCAGGGCATTTATGACTGAAGCAAGAACAACTATTGCAGTTCCGTGCTGATCGTCATGAAATACTGGAATGCCTAAGTCCTGAAGTGCAGCTTCAATTTC
>Ga0114933_10000622_pt1 | contig 42705 bp, 31 predicted proteins | sample 4SBtaG_FD_89691 | JGI IMG/M metagenome (GOLD analysis project Ga0114933, IMG submission 89691) | Deep subsurface microbial communities from Kolumbo volcano to uncover new lineages of life (NeLLi) - 4SBTROV12_W25 metaG | ecosystem: Environmental > Aquatic > Marine > Volcanic | place: Kolumbo... | reverse complement strand
TTGGCGGTCGCGGCGATCCTCGTCATCGCCTCCCAATCACCGTCGGTCCGCGGTGATGTTGTTCGCACGGAGCGCAGCTTCTTCGGCGTGCAGCGTGTCACCACCGATGCGCGCGGCCGTTTCGACCAGATCGTGCACGGGCACACCCTTCATGGCCGGCAGTGGCGACAAGGTCCACGCCGCTGTGAGCCGCTCGCCTACTACCACCCCACTGGACCGCTGGGCGACATCGTGAAGCTGCGCGGCGAATCGAAGATGGCTGCGACGGCGATGATCGGACTGGGCGCCGGTGCGATGCTGAGCTACCGCAGCGCGGCGATGGACTGGCTCGTGGTCGACATCGACCCGGCGACCTGGCTGTTGGCAGACGAATCGTTCGCGTTCATTTCCGGCTGCCCGGCCGATCCTGGGGCCCGCAAACTCCGGCGCGTCACAGGAGACGGCCGTATCGCGATGGCGCGCGCCGACGAGACCTTCGACACCATTGTTATCGACGTCTTCTCATCGGACGCCATCCCCGTGCACATGCTGACCCGCGAGGCCTTCGATGTGTACCTGCAGCGCCTGCGACCCGGCGGAGTCTTGGCGTTTCATGCGTCCAATCGCTATCTCGACGTCGTCTCCGTGTTGGCCGCCGTGGCGCGGGATCGCGGTTTGGCCGTGCTCGGTCGGGACGACAAACGCAGGAAGAACAACGCCCCTGGGGTCGAGCCGTCCCGCTGGGTCGTGGCTGCCCGGAATGCAGCTGTGATCGACCCACTGAAAACGCGCGGCTGGTACACGCCCGACCCACACCGCAGCGTCTGGACAGACGACTTCAACGATCTTCCCATTCTCCAGCTTGGTGGTTTGTTTTCGGGCCGTTAGGCTCTGCCGACCATCCGCTTGGTACCGCGCGCAGGCAAACGTAAGCTGCGGGCGCCCGAGGGGCGGCTTGGTCCGTTCCGGGCCTGTGTTGGCAGGTGTGGGGCTGGCCGACACGTAGGAGAACCCATCATGTACGTGCGACGCATGAACTTCGGCGTAATCGCCGTGGCTGCGGCCCTCTTTGCGATCGGTTGTGGCAGCCGAGCTGGCGGTGGCGGCGTCGTCGGTGGCGGAGGTTCCGGCAGCAGCGGCGGTCCAGTCGATGCCGCCGGCGGCGCGACGCCAACCAATGACGCAGGATCGAGCAGCGGCGGCAGCGACGCGACCTCGAGCGGCTCGTCCAGCGGCGTCTCCGACACGGGTTCAACCAGCGGCAGCACGACAGACAAGTGCGGCAACAGCAAGTGCGAAGGCGGCGAAAACGAGACCAAGTGCCCGCTCGACTGCAACGCCGCCGCAGCGAACCTCTACACCTGCATTGCCGGCAAGTGTGAAGCGGCTTGGAAAGACTGCATCGGCCACGACGGGTGTCGCGGTGTGGTCCAGTGCGTGGCCGGGTGTAGCGACGACGACTGTGTGACCAAATGTGCCAGCGGAATGAGCGGCGGCACGTCCAAGCGCTACCTCAAGCTGAGCCAATGCGCCGCCGGCAGCGGTTGCGAGAAGAAGGACCCGCCCAAGACGAAGTGCGGCGACGGCAAATGTGAGGGCAAGGAAGACGAGACCACCTGTCCGCAAGACTGCAAGAAGGCCCCCGTTTGTGGTGACGGCAAATGCGAAGACACCGAAAACGCCTCGTCGTGCCCGGCCGACTGCAAGACGGTCGCAAAGTGTGGCGACCTTGTTTGTGTCGCACCCACGGAGACGCTCGTCAGCTGCCCGCTGGACTGCAATGTCGACCTGAAGGCCCAGGCGCTCTGCCTCAAGGGCAAGTGCGCGACCAACCTCGAAACGTGCGCCAGCGATCCCGGCTGTCTGTCCGGTCTGCTGTGTGCGTTTGCATGCTCGATCGGCGACCAACAGTGCCTCTCGGGCTGTCAGTCCAAAGCGGGAGCCGGCAGCGGCATCTTCAAGTCGCTGGTTTCATGCGCCGTGCTCAACGACTGCGCGCTCGGCTCCAAGGCCAAGTGCGGCAACGGCAAGTGCGAGGCGGGCGAGGACCCGACGACGTGCCCCAAGGACTGCGGCTCATGCGCCAACGCCTGCAACAACAAGGAATGCGGCAAGGTCGTGGGTTGCCCCAACGTCTGCGGCGGCTGCGGCGCCGGCAAGAAATGCGAAAACAACCTGTGCATCGTCGGCCAGCCGTTCTGCGGCGATGGGTCGTGCGACGGGACTGAAAACGCGACCAACTGCAGCAAGGACTGCAAGACCACCGGGCAGCAGGTCTGTGGCAACGGCAAATGCGAGACCGGGGAAACCAACGCCAAGTGCCCGCAGGATTGCCCGAAGACGACATGCGGCAACGGCAAGTGCGAGACCGGAGAGACGCCGACGTCATGCGCCCAGGACTGTCCCAAGACCTCGTGCGGCGACGGCAAGTGCGAAGGCAACGAAAAGGCGACCTGCCCGAGCGATTGCGGTGGCGGTAGTGGAACCTGCAAAAACAGCGCCTGCAAGTTCGTGGCCGGCGCCAAGTGCCAGTGCGACACGGCGTGCAGCGACCCGAAGTACAACGACTGCTGCCCCGACAAAAAGTCGTACTGCAAATAGGATTTGCTCCTCGATCATCGTTGCGTCCATTCGGACTCCACGATGGTCTCGGAAGTTGATTGGTTGAGGGGCCGGCGCCCGGCCCCTGGTGCCCCAAAAGTGTCATTTTTCGGCACCTTTCCACAGCGTGCGGCGCACTTGCGCCTTGCGTCCCTCGGCCTCTCGCCTCGGTCCTTGGACCAAACGATCGCCGCCGGATTTGCAGTACGACTCGTGCGTTGCTGGTTTTGTCTCGTGCGTTGCTTACGGCAGCGTGATAACGCCCTTCAGGTAGTGCACGGTCTTGCCGGTTAGCAGGACACGGTCGCCTTGTACGCGGCACCCAACTTCGCCGCCGCGTTGTGAGATTTGGCGAGCCAGCAGGCCCGTCTTGCCGAGCCGCTTGGCCCAATACGGAGCCAAAGCGCAGTGGGCTGAGCCCGTCACCGGGTCTTCGTCCACACCCGAGAGCGGCGCGAAGAAGCGCGACACGAAGTCGACCCCGTCGCCGGGTGCGGTGCAGATGACGTTGGCCCGCATCTCGCCGATTCGTGGCGCTAAACCAGCGACGGTTGCTTGGTCGGCGAACACGGCGAGCACGTAAGGGCGGCGGTGCACCTCGCGGATGCGGTAGGTGGCCTCGGGCACGGCATCGAGCTCGGCGACGAGGTCATCGGCGGGACGGTCGTAGTGCGGCGGGGTGGCGGGGAAGTCCATCGTTGCGCGGTCGCCGTCGCGTTGCACGATCAGCGGCCCGGATTGCGAGTGGAAGACGACCCTCGTTGCGTCGACGTCGAGGTGATGGAACACGACATGGGCTGCGGCGAGTGTCGCGTGTCCGCACAGGTTCACTTCGATGGTGGGCGTGAACCAGCGCAGGTCGTAGTCACCGTCCTGCCGCCGAAGGATGAACGCGGTCTCGGACAGGTTGTTTTCGGCCGCGATGGCGAGCAACACGTTGTCATCGAGCCACTTTTCGAGCGGGCAGACCGCCGCCGGGTTTCCGCCGAATAGCTGCGTCGCGAATGCGTCGACCTGGAAGAGCGGGATTTCGGGCACGGGGACCTCCAACGGCTTGGCGGAAGACTATCGTCGGCGGTCCCATGTCACGAATCGGTGGGGTGGCTCGCCTTCGCCGTGGCGTTCATCCGTGGCATCGAAATCGCTGAGGTCGACGTCGGGAAACACGGTGTCGCCAGCGAATTCCGCGTCGATATGAGTGCGGTAGAAACGGTCGATGTGGGGCCAGGCAAGGCGCCAAATCTCGGCCCCGCCGATGAGGAAGATCTCAGGGGTCTCGATCTTGCCGTCCGCGACCTTTCGGCGCTCCCAAGCGGCGGCCTCGGCAAACGCTTCGTCCAACGTCCGCACCACGGAAAGGCGCTTGTCTTCGCGCACGAGGCTGCGGCTCAAGACCACGTTCAGGCGGAATTTCAGCGGCGTCTGCAGCTCGTCGAGCGTCTTGCGTCCCATGATGATGGCGTGCCGCTTCGTCAGCCTCTGAAAACGCTTGAGGTCGTCGGGAATGCGCCACGGCAGCTTGCCGTCTTTGCCGATGACACCGTTGCTTGCGACCGCTGCGATGGCGCTGACCCGGATTCCGTCGTACATCGTCGTCGTCAGACCGCGACAGCCGCTTTGATGCGCCGATGAGGCTGATACCCCTCGAGCTTGAAGTCTTCGAAAACGAAGTCGTCGATCGACCGAACGTCGGGGTTGATGCGCATCGTCGGCAGCGGTCGCGGCTCCCGTGAAAGCTGCAGCTTCGCCTGCTCGATGTGGTTGCTGTACAGGTGCACGTCTCCGAATGTGTGCACGAAATCGCCCGGGTCGAGCTCGCAAACCTGGGCCACCATCATGGTCAGCAATGCATAGCTCGCGATGTTGAAAGGCACGCCCAGGAAGATGTCCGCGCTGCGCTGGTAGAGCTGACAGGACAGGGTGCGCCTCTCGCTGCCACCGCGCGGCGATCCCACGTAGAACTGGAACAGCAGGTGGCAGGGCGGCAAGGCCATCTTTGGCACGTCGCCGACGTTCCATGCGTTGACGAGGATGCGGCGCGACGTCGGGTTGTTGCAGATCAGCTCCACAGCCTGCGCGACCTGGTCGATGACCGCGCCGTCATCGCTTTGCCAGCGTCGCCATTGTTTGCCGTAAACGGGGCCCAACTCGCCGTCATCATCGGCCCACTCGTTCCAGATGCGGACCTTGCGCTCCTGCAGCCAGCGCGCGTTTGTTTCACCGCGCAAAAACCACAGCAGCTCGTAGATGATCGACTTGAGATGGACCTTCTTGGTCGTCACCAAAGGGAAGCCATCGCCGAGGTCGTAGCGCACTTGCCGGCCAAAAAGGCTCCGCGTCCCGACACCGGTGCGGTCCATGCGTTCGTCGCCGGTCTCGAGAACCTCGCGCAGCAGGTCGAGGTAAGGCTTCACGCGTCCGCCTTTCCAGCAAGCACCGAATCGACCAGCTCGCGTGCCTCGACGATGTTGTCTTCGATCGCGCAGTACTTCCATCCGCCGTAGCGGCCGATGCAGTGCACGCCGGCCTTGGAAAGCTCCGCGTGGCGCTCGCGAAAGTCGGCCTGGCTCGGTCCGTTGACGTGCACGTAGGCCGGATCGAGCACGATGCTGTGCCAACTGACGAGCTTGTGTCCGTCGACGATCCCGCACTTGGCGAGGTCGGCGAGCACCTGTTGCAGCGACGCCTCGACGTCGACTTCCGCGTCCTTCTTCAGCCCGATCTCGACGTACAAGCTCATCGCGTCGGTGCCGAAGATGTTGTCGTAGTACCCGACTCGGTAGAAGCACTTGTCGCGCTCGGGGATGTAGACCCAGTGGTCGACGTTCGCGCCCTTGCGGTCAAAGCCGAGGTTGAAGACCAGCACCTTGTTCCAAGTGTACAGGTCGCGATCGTAGTCGACGCCGCAGAGGTCGAGCATCTTCGGGAAAGGCGCGGAGCTGATCACGTGGTCGAACTCGACCTGGTAGGTCCCGTCGCGGGTTTGCATCGTCGCGATGCCGTCCTCGAGATCGATGTGGCCGAGGCGGTGACCGTAGCGAACCCGATCGTCGGGCAGGTCGTGCAAGAGCGCGTTGATGTACTCGATGGCGCCGCCGCGCGGATAGGTGAAGTGCGCGTTGTAGCTGCTGTTATCGGGGCGGCGCATGTTGCGGATGATGTCGGCGATGTCGGCGTGGGGGAAAAAGCGGCCCATCGCGTCTTTGTCGAGGTGACTCAGCGGGCACGCGTAGAGCTTTTCGTTGTACGGGCGGAGGAACTTCTCGACGATCCCGCGGCCGAGCTTCGCGTACAGCATCTCCTCGAAAGTTTCAGCTTTATCCGGGTCGCCCTCGCGGAAATACAGATCGTGCAGACACTCGATGAAGTCTTCGCGCGGAAGCTGGTGGATGTTCTTTTGGAACGGGAAGTCGACGCGCTCGCTGGCGAACAGGATCGAGCTGCTCTTGTTGACCTTCAGCACTTCCTGGTCGGGCATTCGCTCGCGCAGCCACGCCTCGATCTCCGGGTGGCGGAAGTGGAAGAAGTGGCCCGAGAAATCCCAGACGAAGCCGTCCTGTTTGATGGTCCGGCAATAGCCGCCTGGCTCATCCAGTTGCTCGATGACCAGCCAGTCGTCCGCCCCGGCAGCGCCGGCCGCCTGGGCTTGTTGGAGGGCATTGGCATACGCGAGCCCCGAGACACCCGCGCCGACGATGAGATGCTGTATGAATTCCACCGCGGCGTTCTAGCGACAGGCTCTGGCCCGCGCAAGGGGCATTGACGGCGACAGGCACGGCGAAGCACCCTCGCAGCGATGTCAGACAACCCTTCCGTCCTCCAGCGCGCAGCGGGAATCCGTTCGTTCATCCTGCCGCTCATCGCCGCGCTCCTCGTCGCATACGGGGCAGGAAGCGGCGGATTCGGCGTGGTCGAGATCGAGCCTGGCGAGGCGGCGGTCATCTACAACACGACCGGGATCGCGATCTTCGGCGACGCCGCACGCGTCATTCGCGAACAGGGCACGGTCACTTTCGTCCCCTGGTTTCAGCGCGTCGAAATCATCGATATCCAGCCGACGGTGCTGATGATGCAGGGCTCGCGCGACGTCGATGAATCGCACGTCAAGCAGCTGACAGTTCGCGCCAAGGACGGCAGCAACTTCTGGTTCAAGAAGCTGGAAATTCACTACCAGGCCGACGCATCGAAGGCCGACACGATCATCTCCACGCATGGCCGCGGTCTCGCCTACAAGCACATGGCCATGCGCGTGCACAGTCGCGAGATCCTGCGCGATGAGTTCGGCCGCTACTCGTTCCTCGACGCCGCAAACCCGGCGTCTTATGGACGCGCAACCTCGATCGCTCGCAGCAATCTGAACAGGCGACTGCGCCGAGGGGGCATCGAGGTCACGCAGGTCATCACGCCCAAACCGAGCTTCGAAGCGCGTGTCGAAAAGTCGATCACCAACCGGCAAACCGCAGAGCAAGAGGTGCTCGTCTACGCCAAGCAGCGCCTCCGCCTGGTCAAGGAACGCGATCGCAAGAAGCAGTCGATTCGCGAAAAGAAGAGCGCTGAATACCAGGCGTTGCTCGCCCAGCTCGCCGCGAACCTGCAGAAGTCACGCAACCGCCTCGTCTCTGTGCAGCGTGAAGCTGACAAGTACTCGATCGGTCGCAAAGCCAACGCCAACGCGATCTTCATGCAGCGCAAGACACGGTCCGTCGCCATCGCCGAGGCCGCCAAGGAGCGCGCCCGAGGCCTGGCTGCCAAGATTCGCGCGGTCGGCGAACGTGGCCCTGACGTACTGAACCTCGAGATCGCCAACCACGTGTTCCCGCAGCTGCAAAAGGTCCAAGCGGCCCCTTATGCCCGCGCCAGCCGTCCGATCGACATCCGCCACATCGAAAGCAGTCAGCAGTTCCAGTCCAGCAAGAAGAAGCGGAGGGTCAAATGAAGCTCTCTGGCCTCTTTGGCGTGCAGGGCATCAGCCTGATGATCATCCTCATCTGGGCCTTGCCGAACTCGTGCACAACGTACATCTATCCCGACGAGATCGGTGTCCGCCGTTCGCTGTCTGGCGGCATCGAAAACGAGGATTTCCACCAAGGCAGGCACCTCGATCTGCCGCTCTATCACATGTGGTACCGGCTGCCGCGCACACTGCAGTACCTGGAGTTCACCGACGCCAGCGACCTCGATCTGCGAACCCGCGAAGGCAACTTGATTCATGTCAGCTTGACAATCATCTACCGCATCGTGCCGGAGCAGGCGCACCTGCTGGCCCGTGAAGGTCTCGCCACGAACTATCCCGATCGTGTGCGGAGCGCGGCGGAGGGCTTTTTGCTCGAGCACCTCGCGCAGATGTCCAACTCCAACATCCAGGATCCCGAAAAGCGGCAGGAGATCGCCCTGAGCGCGGTGCCGCAGCTCAACAAGCGCCTGACGCAGTACCACGTGTCGCTACCCAGAGACGGTGTGGTCATCCGATCGATCTCGTTTGACGGCCCCTACGAGGCGCGCCTGCAGGCCAAGCAGCTGTTCGCCGTGCAGGCAGAGCTCGATACCGCCAAGGAAAACGAGTCCAAGGCCAAGCAGAAGACCGACACGGTGCAAAAAGGCATCGACAAGGACGTCGCCGTCGAGCGTGAGGACTGGAACCAGCGCATTGAGCTGGCGCGCAAAGCGACGGAGACCGAGATCGCGATCATCCAGGCACAGGCGGTCGAGTACGACAAACGCGTGCGGGCCGAAGCGGACGCTGAATACGAGAAGCTCGTTGCCCAGGGCGATCGCATGATCTCGGAAGCTGAAGCGCTCGGTGAGAAGCTCCGCGCCGAAGCCCTCACAAGTCGCGCGGGCCGAACCTACAGCGCGATTCAAGCTGTCCGAAAGTTCAAGCTTGGGCGGATTCAGCTCAACTCCTACGACCCCGAATTTCTGCAGCGCTTTGGCTCCATGGCGGCGTGGCGGCGATTCTTCGGCGGTGAATGACGGCCGACGCGCCGTTTCCTTGCGGTCGGTTAGCCTCGGAACGCTGCCATGATGTTGCGGATCGCGTTCTTGGTGATGGCCCTCGCGGCTGCGGGCTTCGTACTGTGGCGCCGTTTCAAGCCCGACCCCCTGCTCGACGTGCCGGGGACTTGGAAACGACTCGCGCGCGGCCACTCCTCCGTTCGCGAGGCGATCAAGCTCCGCGACTCGCTCATCAAACTAGCGCTGAACAGCACCGCTGCAGACGCGCAACCGCTCGCCCTCGACGTCGACCGCCTCGTCGATTCGATCGCGTCGATGTGCGAGGCACAGGGCCAACTCCGCGACCAGGTGGCGTCTTTCGATCCCAACAGCGAGCGTGCAAGGGAGCTCCGAAACAGCGTCGCCGATATTGAAAAGGCGGTCCGCGATGCGCTCGACCAGCTCCATGAACTTCATCTTCACCTTGTGCGCGTGACCAGCGCCGAGATCGACGCCGCGGTCGCCGATGTCCGCAAGCGATTGGTCGCCCGCCGCAACGATCTGTCGTACGTGATCGAAGGCCACAAAGAGGTCGAGACGATGCTCGACGATTCGTGACACCGTCTTCGGGCAACCGAGTCCGCCGCACTTTTGCCCTATTTCACCAGCGGCTATAGTCGCGGTGAACGTGCAGAACACGGCAGCGATCGTGCCCGGCCTGGGCGTACACCCGCCGATCACATTGCCGACAAGCGCGACCAGACATCGATCACGGCCCGATCCCGGGCAGCCATGACGGAGTAATCATGAAAACCCACCAGATCACGTGGACTGAAAACGAGGGCTGGACGACGCTCAAAGATGGCGGCGGCGTGGCTGACGCGAACCTCGTCATCTATTTCGCTGCGCCAGGGACGATGGCGTCGGGCGATCGCTACGATGACATCAAGAGCCGCTTCCCCGAGGCCGACATCGTGGGCTGCACGACCGGCGGCGAGATCGCGGGTGACGAAGTGCTCGATGACAGCGTCGTCGCCACCGCAGTTCGATTCGAAAAGACACGGACCCAGGTGGCCGTCACGGCGGTCGCCGCGGGTGGCAGCTCCGAAGCGGCGGGCAAAGAACTCGCCGGACAGCTGTCCGCACGCGACTTGAACAGTGTTTTCGTGCTCAGCGATGGCATCAACGTCAACGGCAGCGAGCTTGTACGAGGATTCCGCGGCGTGATCGGCGACAATATCCCGCTGACCGGCGGCTTGGCCGGTGATGGCGCTGATTTCGGGACCACGTACGTCGGCTGCAACGGCACGCCAGTCTCAGGTCAGATCGTCGCGGTCGGCTTCTACGGAGACGCGCTGCGCATCGGCCACGGCTCGATCGGCGGATGGGATCCCTTCGGTCCCGAACGCGTCATCACACGCAGCGAAGGCAACGTGCTGTTCGAGCTCGATGGCCAGCCAGCGCTCGACCTGTACAAGAAATACCTCGGCGAAGAGGCGGAGAAGCTGCCCGGAAGTGCGCTGCTGTTCCCGCTTCGAGTCGCTCCGAAAGACGGCGGCAGCGACATCGTTCGCACCGTCCTGACCATCGATGAAGACGCCAAGTCGATGACCTTCGCGGGCGACGTCCCGCAGGGCCATATCGCGCAGTTGATGCGCGGCAACTTTGATCACCTCGTCAATGGCGCCGGCCAGGCCGCGGAAAGTGCGGCTGGTCAAGACGGCGGCGGCGATCGGCTGGCGGTTCTGGTTAGTTGCATCGGGCGCAAACTCCTCATGGGCCAGCGCGTCTCCGACGAAGTTGAAGCGGTTGCCGATGTGCTCGGGGAAAATGCCGCGGTGCTCGGCTACTACTCTTACGGCGAGATCTCTCCGCACGAGAGCACCGGCGTCTGCGAGCTCCACAACCAGACCATGACAGTCACGACGTTCGTCGAAGGTTGATGCCCATGGCGGGCGCCGCGAGCTGATCGGGGCCGCTCGCACCTGGTCGGGCCGCTGCCCGCAGAGGACGAAATTACGCGGTCGCTGCTGTAGATGGGCGAAATCGCTCATTGCGCCGCGTCGCCTGCTCCTTACGGTGGGAGTAGGAGGCGCCGATGGCTCGCTCGCTCACAGTTGCGCTCGTTGCGTGCGTCACGGCGTTTGTCGGCCTGTCAGGCTGCAATCACAACGTACAGCCCCGCGATGGCGACCTCCGCGTTGTCACATACAACGTGGCACGCGGTTATGCGGTCGATCTCGAGGACGCTTCAGCCTGGCGCGCACTACTGCCCAGCTCGATGTCGCTCAAGAGCGTGCTCAGCAATCATCCCGGCGTGTGCGACTTCGACGTCCTCGCGCTGCAAGAGCTGTGCGGTGACCGCGACGGCGCACACCTTCGCTACTTCCGCAAAATCGCTGGGCGGTCCGGCCGAACGTGGATGGTGTTCAAGCGCGCCGATCCCAAACGTCCGGGCAGCTGTGCCGAGGGCGTGGCGATCATCAGTCGCTTGCCGATCGTGGCCAGCGGGTCGATCCTGCTGCCCAACGTCGCGACGATGCGCAGGACCGCGGTCTGGGCCGATATCCGCGTCGATCACCCCAGCGGATCGCGCATCGTACGCGTCTACAACGTGCACCTGGATGCGCGGGCCAAGCGCGTCGATTCGGCCAAGGGCAGGGCGCTGCAGATCGGCGCGATCATCGACCACCACGACGACTGGCGGCGCAAGGCCGGGGCCAAGGACGCCAGCCTCGTCGTCGGCGACTTCAACACCCTCGAGGACGACGAACCGGTGCTCGATCGCCTCGTCAAGATCTTCAAACCGGCCCTTCCCGTGGACACCTCGACGCATTGGCTCGGATGGCAACTCGACCGTGTGTTCTTCGACGGACTTGAGCGAAGGCGTGCCCGCGCGCTGCGTATTCCGCTCTCCGACCACTACCCGGTGACGGTCGATTTCGACTTCCCGCGCCCGTCCGCTCCCAGCCACACCAAGGTCGCCGCCGGGCCGTGACCGACACTTCGGCCAGCGTGCCTAGCTTGTAGGTAGCCCGTTGTGGCTCATCGCGAGCGTCCATGCGTGCCACGCTGACCGTCTTCGTTGCCCTTCTCAGCGTCACTGGCGCCGCTCACGCTCGCCCGCCTTCCGCTCCCGTCGTGCATTCCGTCGTCGTTCGGCCCGGCAACAAGTCCGCCGTTGCGCTGCCTTCAAGGGTGACCCCTGACACGGCGTTCTCCGTCCCCAAACCGTCGTCACCACCGCCCCCGACACAGCTCGAAGCTCGCATCGCGAACGCGGCCGTTTTCGGGGGATACCTCGCTGTCGCCGTCTGGGCTCGGTTCGCGTGGTACGCCGGGCAGGACCAGAGCGACTCCTTTGTCGTCCTCGACGAAGGCTGGTTCGGTTCCGACACGTATGCAGGCGGCGCCGACAAGCTCGGACACTTCTACAGCTGCTACCTGGCGACGCGAATGACCGTCCTCGCGCTGCGCAAAGGCGGCTTCTCACCGACGGCCCGCCGAACGCTCGCGAGCGTCATGACCATGGCGTTCTTCACCGGCATCGAGGTCAAGGACGCCTATCACCTCAACTACGGCTTTTCGTGGTCGGACATGGTCGCCAACACGCTGGGAACCGCGCTCGGTGTCGCGATGCAAGCCTATCCGGCGCTCGATCGATGGCTCGATGTGCGCCTGGAATACTTCCCGTCAGCCGCCTATTTGCAGCGGCTCCGCAACGGGGATCCGAATGTGGGCGAGGACTACTCGGGGATGAATTACGCCTTGTGGCTGAAGTTGAACGCGGTCGCCGCCCTTCGGCAGACGCTGGCTCGCTACATCGATGTCGGGGTTGGGTTTGGCACCATCGGGTACAAGCCTGGGCCACAGCCGCAGCGTCGCCAGGAGCTGAGCCTTCGCATCAGCCTCAACGCCACGCGGCTGGTCGACGACGCGTTTGAGCCCCGGTCGCGGACGTTTCGCTGGGGCGCGCTGCGTTTCTTGACGGAGATGGTGACGATCCCGGGGACTTCAGCCGGGGTGACGGTCTACCAAGCTGACGCGGAGTGACGTCGCTCGTTGCCCGAATCAGGTCGACGGTGGCGGCTTGCCATCGGATAGCAAACGACGCGGCGGAGCTCGTCGCGGATGGCGCTGCCAGTTGAAGCGATCGTTGTGCAGCTGCCACCAGCGTCGCCATGCACGGTGACGGCGCGGAGGCGTGCGCACGTAAGTCAGGGTCACGCCGCCCGTCACGCGTGAAAGCAACGCCTCGGCATTGGTCGCGAGCACCTCGTCGGGACCCCGCAGCATGTCGATCAGCTGGGGACCGAGCACGCGCGGCGGGGCTTCGACCGCAACACCGGCCCGGAAGAAGCCTTCGTACATCCAGTGCAGCCGGCCGAAATGGGCAGCCCGCGCGTACCAGGTGCGTGCCTCGCGCGGGCCCTCGAAGCGACGATTGGCGAGGTATTCGAGCGTTCGCAGGGCGGCGCGTCGGGTGGTTGGGCTCGGGTCGTCGAGCACCTGCATCATGGGCTGCGTCGCGTTTTCGAGCAGCCAGGGGCGAATCCGGCGGGCGATCTTGCGGCGCAGAACGGAGAAGTGTGAGACCGACAGCAGCTCGCGAAAGTCGTTTCGATCCCGATCGGTCAGACCCAACATGGCCGCGACATCTTCGCGACCCGCGGTGTCGATTGCGGCCTTGAGCAAGCCGAACGCGCGCCATGTCGAGTGGGTACGTCGCGCCGCGCGCGTCAACGCCGGAAACGTCCATGATGAGCCGCCCGACCTGAGCACGCCGAGCGCTGCGCCGCGCAGTTTCGCCGACGGATCGTGTGCGGCAAGCCAGGCGATGGCCTCGGTCGCTTCTCGGTCCTTCGCGTGCAAGGGGGCCAATCCGGCCAGGCTCGCCGAGCGCTGCTGCACGTCGGGGCTGGCAACATCGCCCACGAGCTCTTCGATCCGTTGCCGACGCGCCGCGTTGTGATCTGCGACCCAGGGCCACGGTGGATCGTCGTCCACGCAACCCGCGAGCACCTCGTCGCGGCTGCAGTAGACGCGCACATGAAAATGGTCGTTGTGGCGGCCGGCGTGTAGCGGTTCATGCAGGACATGGGCGGCCCGCTGCAGAAGCCACTCGGGATCGCCGAGCTCACGGCCTTTCTGAAGCAGCATCCGGCGCAGCGGTTCCGCAACGTACAACCGCGCGACGTGCACCTCGTGGTCGGTCAGCAGCGTCTTGACCAGGTTCCAGTTGCGCGCGACGTCGAACGTGTAGTGCCAGCGCCGGTAGCGAGCCTTGCCTTCGTCGTTGAAGCGCAAAAAACGGTCGGGTGCACGCGGCTTGCCGCTCTTTCCGATCGCGAAAAACGCCAGGTCGACGTCGCGTCCGGCCCGATGGCTGTGGCTCCAGCGGATACGGCCGCCTCGTTGCGTCGACAGGTTGCCGACTCGCAGCGGGATCCGCGCGTGCTCATCTCGGTCGGCCAGACGGCTTGCCGTGCGCAGGACGAATCCGACAAGACGCTGGGTTCCCCACCCCGTGAAGCGTTTGCCCACAACGGACAAGCGCATGAGCCCGCGGGCCCGCGCCGGGAGCTGTTCGCCGCCGACAAGCTCGCCGTCGTGGCACGTGCCGAGGGACACCGAACAAGCCGGCTGTGTTGGCGGTGTGGGCGGCGCTGCGAATGCCGGCTTGGACGCCACGACAAGGAGGCACGCCGTGGCGATTGCGGCAGCGGACAACGCGCGGATGTGCGAGCGGCTGCGTGCCGTTGCCTGGCTGCGCTGTCCCTGCACGTGACTTCCCTCGCAAGCGCCGAATCCCACGAACGTACGTGCCCAACGAGACGTTCGGGGTTGAATATCTTTTGATCCTCTCGCCGATCTCGGCCAACGGACTGATAGGAGCCCGGACCCGGGGTCAAGCAAGGATCGGATGCCAGCGATCCGCCGCGAGAGCCACCATGCCCCGGGTCCGGTGCTCCGGCAAGAAACGCTCACTCGCGCCGTCAGCCCGGCGGCCCGCGACCGAACCGAATAACCGGCGGTCAACAGGCGTTGTCTTGATGCGGCGGTGCAAACCCCCGCGTTTGATCAGCAGCTGCGAGATTCGTAGTGTGAATTCATCGACTTGGACCCCGCGTCCAAGGCGTTTGCGTTCGTCCGGCCGCGATACCAACGGACCCACGGACCCAAACCAGGCCCCCCGCCGGACCGCCCGCACCGGCGCAGTTATCGGAGACGGTGATGGACACCGTACGACTGAAAGCCCGGCCCCAAACCCCACACCGTGATTCGACACGGCAGCCCCCGCGATCGGCGCGCCGCTGGGTCGCTGCATTGACCATCTTGCTCGCCGCAGCCGGCGCCGCCTGGTACGTCGCAGGCCCGCCGCCCGAAAGCGGTGAACCGGCGGCTGTCGAAGTCCCGGCCACCGACACGTCGCGCCAACGACCCGCCGTGGGTGCGTCCATCATCGTCACCTTGCGATGGGGTCAGACAGACCGGCTCGAGCCGACCACACGCGCCGCCGAGTCCGACGTGAACTGGGACGGATTCCTCGCGCTCGATTGCGGCCAGATTCACAAGGTCGAGCCGCTGTCGTTCGAGCTGGATGACGACGACGAGCCGGTCAAACCGGACGCAGCAACCGATTTCGTTGGGCCGGTCATTCGCGGCGACCAGGGCGACCAGCGCGTCTACTGGCGCTCCCAGACACACACGTCGTGGGACGGCCTGAGAGTGCAGCTCGTCGCATGCGATCCGACTGGACACACCAGCGCTACGGGCTCGCAGGTCACGTCGGCGCGGCCCACATCGATCTTGCATGTTCATACGGCACAGCGGACCTATACGGCGCGCCTGGACTGGTCGGCGAACGATTTCGTGGCGCTCGCGACCGAGCGGCCCGGCCACAAGCTCGAGGTCTACATCAACGCCGAATACGACGAGCGTTCGATGCGAGGCGCGCGAATTACACGTTTGGAGGAGGCGGAATATCCTTCTTCGGGCCCCGTTCGCTAGCGTCGCTTTCGGCCGATCCGGCATCGTCGCTGCTCGCGCTGTCCTGCGAATCCATCATCTTGCCAAACGCTTCGGGCATCTCGATGCCGCCGATGTCGCGCATCATATGGAGCGTGGGCGGGAGCGCGCCGGCCAGGCCCTGCAGGAACCGCGCCGTGCTGCCTTTGCCGTCTTTTCCAGCGGTGTCCCAAACGGTGATCTTGTCGAATTTGATGTTCTGAATCGCCTTGGACGACACGTCGGCGAGGTGGTCGACGTGCTCGAGCATCATCAGGCGGAACGCCGCGTCTGAGCCACCGGACGCCTTGACGATCGCACCCAGACCGTTGGCGCGGGCTTTCAACATCTCGTACTGACCCTTCGCTTCGGCTTCGAGCTTGGCGAAGATCGCCTTTGCTTCACCCTCTGCTTCGATGCGTCGCTTCTCGGCTTCGGCTTCGGCTTCGACGACCGTCTGGGCTTTTTCGGCGCGTGCGACCGCTTCGACCTCGGCGCGTTTTTCCATCTCGATCTTGCGCGCCAACTCCTGGGCCGCCCGCGTTTCTGCCCGGTACTGGGCCTCGAGAATCGCCGCTTCCGCTTCCCGCTGCCGGGTCTCGCCGCGCTGCTTGGCCTCGGACTCGCGGACGAGAAGCTCGGCGTTGGTGTCGGCGATCTTGGCCGCCGCGAGGTTTTCGCCCTCGACAGCGCCCGCCTCTGCGTTCGCTACACGGACACGCTTTTGCTGATCGGCCTCCTTGACCCGCGATTCTTTCTGCAGCCGCGCTTGCTCTTCGCCGACGATTCGATCGCGCTCGAGGTTGGCGACCTCAACGTCTTTTTCCTGGCGTGCGCGGGTGACGCCAATCTCCCGGGTACGTTCGGCGTCGGCGACGGAAACGGCGCGCTCACGTTCGGCCTCGGCCACACCGATCGCGCCGCGCTTCTGCTGCTCGGCCACGTCGATGACGGCCTGCTGGATGGCTTCGGCTGCCGCTTTGCGGCCGATCGCCTCGATGTAACCGGATTCGTCCGTGATATCGGTGATGTTGACGTTGATGAGGACGAGCCCAATCTTGCGGAGCTCGGGCTCGAGGCTCTCTTGGATGCTGCCGGAGAAGGCGTCTCGGTCGCGGTTGATGTTCTCGATCTGCAGCGACGCGATTACCTGGCGCATCTGGCCGAAGATGATGTCGCGCGCTTGCTCCATGATCTGCTGCCGGGACAGTCCGAGCAGACGCACGGCGGCGTTTTGCATGACCGCGGGCTCAGTGCCGATCGCGACCGTGAACACCGACGGTACGTTGACGCGGATGTTTTCGGCCGACAGCGCGCCGGTCAGCGGGATCTCGATCTGCAGCGGGTCGAGGTTGAGGTACGCGTAGTTCTGAATCAGCGGCACAACGAACGTACCGCCACCGTGCAGGCACTTCGCCGACTGGCCGCCGCCGACTTTACCGTAGACGACGAGCACCTGGTTGGACGGGCACCGGCGGTATCGCTTGATGAGCAGCAGCACGAAGCTGAACAGCACGATGACCGCGACAACAACGAGGAGGACGACAAATTCCATGGTTCCTGCTTCCCGCAAGGCGCGTTTGAGCGCCCGGTGATGGGTGCCGCTTTTCCGCAGCGATCGGCTGAGGTGGCGGCGAGATGTGTTCCGCTAGAGCTGGGACACCTCGAACGTTTCGCCGGCGAGGCGGCGCATGATTTTGACCTGGGCGCCCGTGGCCAGCTCGGGGCCGTGCGTTATCGCTTCGAGCTCACGTTCCTGGCCACCGACGACCACGGTGATCTTGCCCGCGCCGCCGTTGCCGGCGGGGATGCGAAGGTAGACGCGCGCAGTCTGGCCAACCGCCTCGTCGAGATCGGGCGTGCCGGACGCGTGGAGCTTGCCGAGGCCCCGCATCAACAGCATGACGACCGTCGCCGCGGCGACACCGGCGAGCACGGAGATGACGAGTGTGAGCGCGCCCGAATCGACGCCAAGGGATTGGCAAGCGAGGCCCGTGAGCCCGAAGAAGGCGAGGAACGCGGTTAGCGATTTGAACGACAAAAAGCCGAAAAACAGGTTGCTTTCCGCCTCGGCGCCGTCGAGATCGACCTCCGCCTCCACGTCGAAGTGCATGTCCGCGTCGCCGCCCATTCCGAGCAACTGCAAGACGACCTGCAGCCCGAGCGCAGCGCATCCGACCGCCGCTGAGATCACGTACATCAGGTGCATTGCAGGCCCCTTCGATCCCGGAACATCGCGTTTCGCGCGCCGGCCAACTTGTCGAATCGGCGCCATAGTCGCGCAACTGCACGCAAATCAAAAGCCGCCCACAGTGTTTGGCGTTGGTGGATCAAGTCACTGGATCAAGAGGCGGCTAGCCGCTGTCGTTACAACACGTCGAGGGGCGACGGGCGCTTCCATTGTGCGGCCGTGACGAGCCAGCCGTCGTCACCGCGCCGCAAGTCGATCTGCAGCTTCATGAGGTCGGCCGAGACCTTCAGCAAGTCATCCTTGGGCCCGATACGTTGGCCGGCCAGCGCGACGATAACGGCCGCCTGGGCCTTGTCGTCCTCGACCGTGATCTTGAGCGGGCGCGCATGGACAAATCGCTTACTGTGACGCTTGGTGTGGCGCTCGACGAGGCGCATGACGACGTTCTTGTTGCGCCCTTGTACGTCTTCGTAGTCGTCGTCGACGTAGCTGCCGATCTGGCCGGGGCGGCCCGCGTTGGCGTGGTCTTCACAGGCCTTGATGACGGCGCGCACCGCGTCGCGAGGGTCTGCCTTCTTTGAGCACGCCGATGACGCGAGGAGCATGCACACGATGGCGGCGAAGTAGCCGGAACGTTGGGCAATGTCGTAGCGACGCGACGGCGGATGGCACAGCATTGCGTGAGCAGACCGCAACCGCTCGTCGCTTACAAGCGTGACGGGCCTTTTCCGTCCCGCCGCTTACCGCTATGCTGCCTTCAAGGTGGTGGCGATCGCAGCGAGTTGCGTCCCGAACGGGGCGAGGCATCGAATTGCAGGAGCTGGGATGCGTCGTTCAATTACGACAAGAGGGAAGCCGGGGCGCCGGCGGGTCGCACAGGCGATCGGCGTGGTGCTCGTGTGCCTGTTCGCCGTCGGTGGCGCGGCAAAGCAAGGCAAAGACGTCGCCAAGATGCGGGCAACCGCGAGCAAGGCGCGAAAGGCGGTCAAGGACACCAAAGCGCTGCTGATTCGCGCTTTCTCGATCTTGCAAGACGCCCGGGCCAGCGGCGACACGCGCCGAGTCGAGTGTGTCAACAGTGCGCTCACCCAAATGAAAGGGTTGATGCGGCTTGCGGACAACAGCCTGCTCGAAATGGAAGAGGCCGAGACGAACAACAACGCCAGCGGCGTCGAACGCAGCGCGACGAAGATCAAGGTCTCGACGCGCAAGGTTCGCGACGCAAACCGACGCCTCAAGTCGTGCATGGGTGGGTCGGAGATCGGCAGCGGGCCGGCCGGCGGCGCGCTCATCACGGTCGAGCCCGATCCGGACCTGCCGAAAGTCGACCCGACCGAAGGCCTCAAGGATCTCGACCCGTCGCTCGAGACTCCGCCGTCCGCGTCGCCCTTCTTCGCGTCGTAGCCCCGGCGCTTCGACCGTTTTCCGACCGATCTGCGCGTGATCGACCTGCGATTTCACGCTGGCACCGTTGAGCTTCGCGGCGTCGATGACGCATCGGACTTGCTGACCCCCGACTGGGCCTGGGACCCGCGAACCGGGTGCCACCGCGCGCCCGCCAGCGCCTATCCACACGTGGTCATGAAGCTGCATCGGCGGCGCATTCGGTACGACGACAAGGCCCGCAACTATGCGACGCTCGAGGCGAACCTGGTCGACAAGCGCTCGCTGCGGCCCTACCAGGTGCAAGCGCTGGATGCCTGGAAGAAAGCGGGCGGACGCGGCGTCGTGGTGCTGCCAACGGGCGCGGGAAAGAGCCTTGTCGCTGTTCACGCGATCGCGGTGGCCAAACGCAGCGCGCTGGTCGTCGCCCCGACTTTGGATCTCGTTCGCCAATGGTACGACACGCTGCTCGGCGCGTTTGGCGGTGAAATCGGCGTGATCGGCGGCGGTGAGCACCGGCGGGAGACCTTGACGGTCACGACGTACGAGTCCGCCTGGATGCACATGGAGCACATGGGCGCGCGCTTTGGCACGGTCGTCTTCGATGAATGCCATCACTTGCCTACCGCTTCGCACACGCTCGCCGCGATGCAGAGCCTTGCGCCGTTCCGGCTCGGTCTGACGGCGACTCCCGAACGCCCCGATGGCCGCGAGGCGGACCTGCAGGAGCTGATCGGCGCGACCGTCTATCGGCGTGACATCGTGGAGCTGAGCGGCCGCTGGCTGGCCGAATACGACGTCGAGCGGATCGTCGTCGAGCTGACCGATGCCGAACGAGACGCGTACGTCGAAGCGCGGTCTATCTACCGGGATTTCCTGCGCCGCAACGGCATTCGAGTTGGTGCGCGCGGCGGTTGGTCCGACTTCATCATGCGCGCCGCCCGCAGCGATTGGGGCCGCCAGGCGATGGATGCGTGGCGTCGCAGCAAGTCCCTGTCATTGGCAGCCGAGGCCAAGTTCGAGCGCCTCGACGACCTGCTCGCGGCCCACAGCGGCGACCGGATGTTGATCTTCACCCAGACCAACGCGACGGCCTACGAGATCGCGCGCCGATTCCTCGTCCCCGTCATCACGCACCACACCAAGGTCACCGAGCGCAGCGCGATCCTCAAAGGTCTGCGCGAAGGCACGTACACCGCCGTGGTCACATCCAAGGTGCTCAACGAGGGCGTCGATGTGCCCGAGGCGAACGTCGCAGTGGTGGTTTCCGGCAGCGGGTCCGTGCGGGAACACGTGCAGCGGCTCGGGCGCGTTCTGCGGCCACGTGAGGGCAAGCGCGCCATCCTGTACGAGTTGGTGGCCGAGGACACCGCCGAGCTCTTCACAAGCACGCGACGGCGGGACCACATTGCTTACCGTTGACCTCGTGAACGCGACTCGGCGAGGCGATCGGCTGCATGTCGCGCGGCTGTCGGGTAAACGCAAGAAGCGCGCGATCGAGATAGCAGCCGCGGTTGTCGCGACGATCGAGTCGTTTGCCGATGCGGATGAAAAGGGCAGTCGGGGCGAGATCGAGAACGCGCTGGACGGCCTGGAGGTGGCGCCCCGCGATCGCAAGTTGCTGCGAGGTTTGGCGAGACTGGCCCTGCAGCGCTGCGAATTCGACGTCGCCGAAGGACCGGAGCCGCGGCAGCTGCGCATCGACGTGTTCGAATCTGCTGCACGCGCCCGGCACGAGGCTGGTGATGGCCGAATCGATCGCGGCGCCATCATCGGCGACATCGCGACGCGGCACGGAATCGAGGCGGCGGCTGTCGAAAGCAGCCTGTTCGCCGACCTCAAGTCGACGCATCGCCTCGTGTCCATGGAGCCGGTCAACGCCGAGAATCTTGCCGAACAATGGGAGCTCGGCCAGCGACAGGCTGTGCTCTTGCGCGCAACCCGCGTGGTCGTCGACGTCTTCGCGCGGGACGCGACGGTGTATCGGCGCCTCTTTGCCCGACTGAAGTTCCGCCGCTTGTTGTGGCAGCTCAAACCCCTCGAAAACGGATACCGACTCACCATCGACGGTCCGTTTTCGCTGTTCACTGCGTCGACCCGGTACGGACTTGCCCTGGCCCTCCTGCTGCCTGCTTTGCACGAATGCGACAAGTTCGAGCTGCGCGCCGATGTGCTCTGGGGCAAAAACCGCCGCCCGCTGAAGTTCCACCTCGATGGCAAGAAGACCAGCGTGGACGCGCCGTTACGCCTTTCGGACGACGTTCAGCGGCTGATCGATGGCGTCAACAAGGCCAAAGGATCCTGGGCTGCGTATCCCGCCGAAGCGATCTACGACCTCCCCGGCGTCGGGCTCTGCGTCCCCGATGTGCGGCTCGAGCATCCCGAACACGGTGTCGTGCACGTCGAGGTGCTGGGATATTGGAGCCGAGACGCGGTCTGGAAACGGGTGGAATTGGTGCAGGCGGGGCTCGCCGAGCGCGTCATTTTCTGCGCAAGCACGCGGTTGCGGGTCAGCCAGGACGTCTTGCCCGATGACGTCCCGAGCGCGCTTCATGTCTACAAGGGCGTGATCCACGCGAAGCTGTTGCTCAGCGCCGCCGAGGACGTCGCAAGCCGCTGAACGCAAGAAGATCACGAGCAGATCAGTTCGTGCCGTTGCCCGGTGTGGCCGCCGCGGCGGTGCCCGTCGTTCGCTGGTGTTGCAGGGCGTCGAGGACCTGGCGACCCGCGTTGCGGCAGTTTGTGGCGAGGTCGGTCTTGCCGGCGGCGTCGAAGTGGCGGGCTGCGGCGGCGAACGATGACGCGGCGAGGTGGTAGCGACGCGCGGCGGTCGCGGCGTGGCCAGCCCGCTGGTGGAGCATGGCGACATCGAACGGCGGCGCCTTGAGCGACTGTTTGGCGGCGGCGGCGTTGGCCAAGGCGCTGGCGAGACCGTCGGGGTCGCGGCTCTTTCGGAAACCGTCGGCGGCTTTGAGAAAAAGCTTCACCGCAGATGCATGGTCTCCGCGGCGGACCAGCAGGCGGCCGCGGTTGTTGGCGACGAGGGCCTGTGCTCCCGCATCTCCGCTCTTCTTGGCGAGCTTTTCGGCGTCCGCGTAGCGCTTGGCTGCCTGGTCAAGTCGCCCGGACAGCGCCCTCGCCGCGCCAATTCCGGCCGTGGCGCGCGCTGCGGTCGCGTAGTCCTTGCCCTTCTTCGCCCACGTGATGGCTTCCCCCAGCGAGGCCGTTGCGTCTCCCGTTCGGCGGAGCGCGAACTGACATTCGCCGATGGCGAGCAGGTTGAGGGCGCGACGCGCGGGTTTTTCCAGCTTGCGGTGCAGCTCGGCGCTCTCAGCGAGTGCAACGATGGCGCTGCGGCACTCACCTCCGGCCTTGAGGGACATTCCGTAGTTGTGCAGCGATTGCGCGACGGCGTCCTGGTCATCGGCGGCGCGCAGGCGCATCAAAGCCAGTCGGTAGCGCTGTGCAGCTACCCCGTATTGGCCCATTCGGTAGGCCGTGTCGCCGTGCAGCGCGTACTTGAGCCCTGTTGAACGATGCCCACCTGGTGGCTCGCTGCTGCATCCGACACCAACGGAAAACATCGCGGCCACGCCGACGACGCCGACAGCGCGCCTCAAACTCAGCAACGTTGGCTTCATGGTGAGCTCGGCGGTCCCCCGGGCCGGGTCGTTTTCGGCGTTTGGGCGCCGACGGCTTTGCTCGGACTCGACGTGCCGGTCCGCAGCTCTTGCCTGAGTTGGGACAGCGGTTTGCCGCGAGGTCGGTCATGGATGCCGCTGGGCACGAGCAACGGCTGGTCGTCGGACGCTTTGAGCGCGCTGCCAAAGAGCCAATGTCGCTCGGCCTGGGCCATCAGCGAGCGGCTTTCGAAGAGAACCTCGTCCACCTGCCCGGCCATATTCGGCAACATCGGCGCGAGCCGCTTGAGCTCCTTGCTGAGCACGACCATGTCCTTGAGCGCCGCGACGCCCAACTCGGCCATTTGCGGCAGGTCCTTGCCGGCCTTGTCCGCCCGCACAAGCAGCCTTTCCGCCATGATCATCGAGCCCTGGAGTCGACCGAGCGTGCTCATCAGCTTGGCGTAGGCCTTCCTGTCGTTGAGCGCCTGGGAGACCAGTCCGCCGCCGTGGTCGGCCTTGGCCACGATCTTGTCGACACCACCGAGCGTCGAGTTGACCGTCACCATCGTCGTGCTCGCGCTGGCCATGAGTTTGTCGACCTTGGTCAGCAGGGAGTCGATGCCGGTGTACAGCTTGTCGACGCGCGCCAGGTTTTTTTCGACCTGGCCGCTCTTCTCCATCGCCGCGATGATGCGGTTGAGGTTCTTGCTGAGCTTGGTGATCTCTTTGAATGTCGGCGTCAATTCGCGATGCACGTCGTCGAGGACGCCAACCGCGAGCTGCACGATATCGGGCGCGAGCCGACACCGGATCGACTCGCCGGGCGCGATGGCTTCGTGTGAGTTACCGGGTCGGATCTCGAGATAGGGTTTGCCGGGAAGTCCCGCGAACGGCACGTAGAGAATACCTGTGCTGTCCTTGTTCACGTCGCTCAAGCGGTCGCTGTTGATGAGCAGCGTCACGTCGGTTCGGGTGGCGGTGACGTGGTGCGCTTCTTTGACGCGGCCGATCGTGTTGTTGCGGACACGAACGGACACGCCTTCCTGCAGGAGCCCGACGCCGTGCGTCTCGAAAACGGCTGTGATTTCAATGTGGTCTTCGAACCAATCCTGGCCGCGCACGAGCACGACAAAAGCCGCCAGCAGCGTCAGCACCGCCACGATGACGAACGCGCCGACGATCTCGTTTTGATGCTTGAATTTGAAGGGCTGGGCCATGGCTGTCTCAACGTCCCCGTATACCACAGGGTTGCGCGTTCCCGTTTGCGCGTTTCACCCCGTCCAGCGGGCGCGGTGGTCGCTCAGGTTGATGAGTCGATGTTCGAGGTTTGCCTGCTGCGGCGGGAAGTCGGCGGCGATGACGATCGCGACGGGCATCGTCTCGCGAAGCCGGTTCAGCGTGCGCCACAAGTTGGCCGCACTTGCGTGATCCATGCCGGCGACGGGCGAGTCGAGCACGAGCACGGGCGGCCGCAAGATGACCGCTCGGGCCAGCGCGACCTGGCGGCGCAGGGTGCTGGATGCCTGAGGCGGAATCATCGCTGGTAGCGGCGGCATTGCAAGCAGCTCAAGCGTCTCGGCGGCGCGCTGATGGACCTCTTCTTCGGTCGGTTCGCGGTGGTAGCGAAACGGCAACACCATGTTCTCGAAGAGGTTGAGGTTGCTCAGCAGGGCGCCGTTTTCGGGCATGTAGCCGATGTGGGTGCGGAGCTCTTCCAACGCGCCCTGGTCGAGCTTGGCCGGGTCTTGTTCACCGACTTGAACGCGCCCGGTCGTCGGCCGTTCACTGCCGATGATCATGCGGAGCGCCGAGCTCTTGCCGCTGCCGAGCGCACCTGTCAGCACGATGGCGCTGGCGTGCGGGAGCATGAAGCTGAGGCCTTCGAAGCGTGGGCTCACTTCGCCGGGCAAGTGCAGCGCCACCCGCTCAAAACGCAGCACCGCCGAGCTCATCGTCGGGCGCATGTGCATGTTTTCGCCGGGAAATTGGGCCATTTTGGGTCGTCTTGGCGGTTGCGTCGGCGTTCAGGCGAGGTAGGCGAGCGCGGACACCATCGCGTTCCACACGAACAGCGCGGTAATGCCGGTGACCGTGCCACGGGTGGCCGCGCGGGGTACGTCGGTGATCTCCGGTCCCGCCGACAGGCCCTCCAGGCACGCGATGGACGCGATCATGAAGCCGGGTGGCACGGTTTTGAGCACGAACGACACGATGTCGACCGTCTGCAGGTTGTTGCTGAGCACATCGGCGAGCTCCATGACGCCGAGCGCGCTGGGCGACAGCGCGATACCGCCGAGCAGGCCGGTGATCAACGAGACGACGACGAAGAACATCGAAACGCAGAAGATCGAGATCACGATGCCGCCCATGCGCGGCACCACGAGGTATTCAAAGACGTCGATTCCGAGCGCCTCGAGGGTGTCGATTTCGCGGTGGACCCGCATGTTCGCGAGCTCCACGACGACCGCCGTTGCACTGCGACTGATGATGATGAGCGACGCAACAAGCGGTCCGAGTTCACGGACCAGCGCGAACACGAGCAGCTTGCCGAAGAGGTCCTGGTCGCCCGCGGCGATGTTCAGCTGCCCCTGCAGCACGACGGAGAGGCCGATGAGCGTCGCAATCAGCCCGGTGAAGGGCAGCGCTTCAACGCCGGTGAAGAGGATTTGGCGCACCATCACGTCGAAGGTCGCGCGGCGCATCGAACGCAAGCCGATGCTCAAGCGGTGCAGCCCGTAGCCCGCGAGCGTCGCGACCCGATAGCCGTATGTCAGCCAGTGGACAGTCTTTTCGCCGACCTTGGCGACGGCGCCGCGCAGCAGATCGGTCGCGGCGAAGCGTTGTTCAGTGGCGTTGGCGGACATGGCCCGATCCAACCCCACCGGGGCGCGTGGGTCAAAGCATTGCGGCGATCAACCGTTCATCAGCTTGCGCATCCGGGCCATCTGCCACGCTTTGATGTCTTCGGTGGGGTCCACATTCGGGTCGAGGCCGCGGTGGGACGGACGCGGCTGCTCGGGCACGTTCTGCAGGTTCACGCGGACCCGAAACCACAGACTGTAGCGCCCGCGCATCTTGTCAATCAGCAGATCGGCCGGCTGCACGCCTCCTCGGCGCTCGAGCCCGATTTGTACTGCAGCGTCGCCGTGCCGGTGACGTACAATGCGCCCGTGACCATCCCCACGACCGTCATCAGCGGCCACCTCGGCGCGGGCAAGACGTCCGCGATCCTGCACTTGCTCAGCCAGCGGCCCGATACCGAGCGGTGGGCGATCGTCGTCAACGAGTTTGGTGAGGTCGGCGTCGACGGAGCTGTGCTCGAAGACGCGCGGCAGCAAGCCCGGGGCGATGGCCTTGTGCTCAAGGAAATCACGGGTGCGTGCATCTGTTGCGGGCTCGGCGCGCCGCTGCTGTATGTGCTCGAGAGGTTGCTGGAGGTCGGCTCATTTGACCGTCTCATCATCGAGCCCACCGGCCTTGCCGAGCCGAGCGCCGTGATCGATTCGTTCGGCGCCGTCTCCATTCGCGATGCTGTGATCCGTCGCGCGACGATTTGCCTCGTCGACATGCGGCGACAAGCGCGAGACCGGTTTGCCGGCCACGCCACCTTTCAGCGGCAACTTCACGCGGCCGACATCGTTATCGGCAACTTCGCGGACCTGAGCAGCGCGGGCGAAAAGGCTGCTTTCATAGACGACATGGCCACCATCGACCCGGCCAAGGAGCGGATTGTCGCCACCACGCGCGGCGCGATCGATGCAGCCGTTCTCGACGTGCAACCGGTACTTTCCCGGTCCGTCGTCGCCACTCCCGCCGACCACGGCGCCGTCTCGCGCAGCTGGCGTTTTGGCCACGACATCATCTTTGACCGTGCGGCCGTGCACGCCGTATTCGAGCAACACGCCGCTGTTGTATGGCGCGCCAAGGCGATTCTCAGGACCGCCTACGGCCACAAGCGGGGCGAGCTCGACGGCGCCGGGACCATTCACTGGCAGCCGGTGCCCAGCGCGCGTGACAGTCGATTTGACTTCGTGGCGCCGATTTCGGACCGAATCGACGAGCTGTGGGGCGGCATCGATCGCGCCCTGGGTGCCGCCCAAACGACGCTCTAGCTACTCGCCGGTCGCCTGCACCAGCCGCCGTTTGACCAGGTTCACGACCCGCTGTTCGAGCGCGTAATCGGCGCGGATTCGAGCGTTGAACGCGTGTGCAGCGGCCACCGCGCGACCTGATCGCAACGTCTCGCGCACGCCCGGCCAGGCTCCTGCGTCCCACTTCGCGGTCATCGAAAACCGCAAGACCGCGGCGTAGCTGGGATCGATCGACTCGGCGAGGGCGAGCTGGGCGTCGATGGCCCAAGTCTGGCAGTACATCGGCTCGATCACCACGATGGCGCGGTCCTCGGCGAGCGCGTCGCTGAACGATTGGTCGCCCGTGATCATGGTGGCAGGAGCAGAACGCCTCCCGAGCGCCTGGAATTCGTGGAACGGATGCGGATGCCGGGTGATCAGCCGAATCGTCTTTTTGCCGCCCGCGTCAAGTTCTCGCGCAGCGGTGCCGACGTCACCAAGGCGCGCTTCATCGACGGCGTTGCCGATGATCTCGACGCGGCCAATCCCCTCGGCAGCGAGCACGGTGGCGGCTGTGTCATCAAGGAGCTCGTCCAACGCGCGCTGGGCGCCGCGGCGGTTCGGCAAAACGACGTCGATCCGCTTGTCATTGTCCGCTTCCAACGCAGCGACCATCGCCAGGAAGACGCCGCAGCCGCCATGCCCGTAGCCGGTGTAGCGCACGCCGCCGGGTTCTTCGATCGCCGCCCTCGTGGCTTCGTCGGTGACTTCCACGCCGCCTGGAGCCTTTCCGTTAGCGCAATGCACGCCCAGCTCGCCCAGCTCGAGTCCCGCCGAACGTGCCGTGGATGAAACGTCGTGGAGCCAGGCGCCGAGCGGGCTGGATTCGTCTGCCAATGCGTCGTCGACGAGCGATCCAACCGTCTTCATCGCGCCGTCGACCAGCGCGACGATTTCCCCGGTGCTCGCCCGATGCCCGACCTCGTCTTCACCCACGCCTGCAGCCTTCGCCGCGAGATCCAATTGGCCGTCGACCCAGGCGTTGATGCGACCGATCAGCGGCTTGAACGCGTCGTCGCGGAGCTGCCGAATCGACCCGTACTCGGCGAGATATTGAAACGGAGTGTCGCCCGTCAGCCCGAGGCGCTCGAACACCGCGTCGCGGGACCGACAGTGGTTGAAGATGCCTGGCGCCGACAGCACGAGATCGGGCGTCTTCCAGGCGTCATCGGCGTCGCTGCCAAAGCGGTCGAAGCTGTACATCAACACGCCGTCGTGGCCGCCGAAAACAGCGTGTTTGTCCGGTTCGGTAGCCACCACACACAACGCGACGGAGGGCAGGGCGGCACGCAGGACAGCGACCAGCTTGTGCATGAACGCCGCGTCGCCGAGCCCCGCGTCCGTCTCGTTGAAGAGCAACACCCGCAGGCCTTCGGGGACGTCGTGGTCGGCAAAGGACGCATCGATGCGCTGGTCGACAATCTGCCGCCAAAGGAACACGCGATCGAGCCAGTGTCGGGCGTCGGGCACCGCGATCGGGGCGCCGGGATAGGAAATGGCCACTAGCCCGCCCTTCTCATCACGCACGGGTCCTGCCGCCCGATCTTCGGCGTCCTGCGCCCCTTCGCCCCTTTGATGTGACTCTGCCACACCTGCAGCGTCGAATGACCACATGACTTGAACATCGAACGGCATGCCTCCGCGCTTTGATGAGAAGACCGGGCTAGATGCCCCGGGCTCAGCCGGTGTTCAGCGCGTCAGTTCGAGATGATCACGTCATCGATCCGCCACCGCGGATTGCCGAGCGACGCGTTGGACGTCACGACGAAGGCGACTTGCAGCGTGCCCTTGCCCGTCATGAACTTGTCGAGCGAGTACGAATACGTCTTCTTGCCAGCCGCGACGCTCACCGAAGCGACGACCTGCCAGGTGGTGCCGCCGTTGGTCGACACGCGGATCGAAAGCGTCGAGTTGGGGATGTTGCCGAACGGGCCACCGAACGTGTTGAGCCAGTGATGCTCGAACTGCAGCTTCGCCTTCTTGACGCCGCCGACCGCGATCTTCGGTGAACTCAGCCACGCGCCGACCTTCTTGAGGTTGTTGGGCGGGAAGCTGCCGCTGACGGCGACCTGCGCGAAGATATCGGACTTCTCCGACGATAGTTGCCAGCTGGCGGACCCGAAACCCGGCTCAAGCTTCGTCGTCCAGCCGCCTTGCGCCAGGTTCTTGGTGTACTTTTGGAAGTCGTCCTTCCAAGGCAGTGAGCTGGACAGGCCCTCGCAGACGTCGCCCTTGCCGTTGCCGTTTGAATCCTTCTGGTCGGCGTTGGCGACGAGCGGGCAGTTGTCCTTGCCGTCGAGCACGCCGTCGCCGTCGTCATCGGCGTCGCAAGCGTCACCGAGCTGGTCCGAGTCGCTGTCGACCTGCGCGATGTTGAAGTGCTGCGGGCAGTTGTCCTTGGCGTCGGGGATCTTGTCGTTGTCGTCGTCGTTGTCGCAGGCGTCCGGGATCTTGTCGTTGTCGGTATCGAGCGATTTGGCGCCCGGCGCAGCGATGGCGAAGTCGTCGATTACAACGCCCAACGTGTCGTTTTCCATGTGATCGACGGTCTGGAAGACGAATCGGAACCGCACCGACTGACCGCCGAGGTTCTCGAGATTGACCAGCTGGTTGGCCCACTTGTTGATCTTGGTGTTGGCGCCCTTGGCGATGAGCGTCGTCCACTTGGAGAACGCGCTTGACGCTGTGGCCACCTGCAGGTCGACCTTGTCGTACTTGGTGCCGCCCTCGATGGCGAACAGGTACCAATAGCTGAGCGTGAGGCCCTTGTACTTGGGCAGCACGACGATCGGGCTCGTGGCGATGCCGGAATTGGTGCCCTTGGTCTCGAAGTTGGTGCCGTTGCCGTAGTAGAGCGCGCCCTTCGGTGTCCGGTTTTCGCCGCCCTGGAGCGCCTGCCAGCCGACCTTTTCTTTCTTCGGCGAGAAGCGCCAGCCGTGGTTGGTGCCGTTCCACGACCAGATCAGCACGCCGCCATCGTCCTTGATGCCGTTGCAGTTTTCGTCCTTGCCGTTGCACGGGATGTCGATGGCGTGGGGCGCGTCGGGATCATCGGGGGCGCAGTCGCTCGAGTTGGCGTAGCCGTCGCCGTCGCGGTCGTTGTCGCACTTGTCGCCGAGCTTGTCGGAGTCGAGGTCCTTCTGGTCCTTGTTGGGCGTGAACTTGCAGTTGTCGCACGCGTCGCCGACGCCATCGTTGTCGCTGTCTTTCTTGTTGTCGTCCGCGACGGTCGGGCAGTGGTCGCAGGCGTCGCCGATCTTGTCCTTGTCGGTGTCCTTCTGGTCGAAGTTCTTGGTCTTCGGGCAGTTGTCGGAGGGGTCGAGGATCGTGTCGTTGTCATCGTCGACGTCGCACTTGTCGCCCTGACCATCCTTGTCGTTGTTCTTCTGATCGGGGTTGTAGATGGACCCGCAGTTGTCGTTGAAGTTGGTGATGCCGTCGCCATCGCGGTCGTCGTCGCAGACATCGCCCTTGCCGTCCTTGTCCATGTCGGCCTGGCCGCCGTTGGACTTGGTCGGGCAGTTGTCCTTGTCGTTGCAGATCGTGTCCTTGTCGATGTCCGGGCAGCATTTGGGTGACTTGCTCGGCTCGTGGCCGCAGACGCCGGCGAGGCAGTAATCGAGCGTGCAGTCGTCTTTGTCGGTGCACTCGCTGTCCTTGAAACACTTCTTGGGCGTCACGCATTGCCCGCCCACGCAGTCTTGGCCCTTCTTGCAGGTGCCGCAGACGCCGCCGCAGCCGTCGAATCCGCAGGTGTTGTTGTTGCACTTGGGCACGCATGCCGGCAGGCAGAGCCCGACAGTGCCGTTGCACTGCGTTCCCTTGCCGCACGTCCCGCATGAGCCGCCGCAGCCGTCCTGGCCGCAGCTTCGACCCTTGCAGTTGGGCGCGCAGACACACGTGCCGCCGCTGCTGCAGTACTGGTTGGTCTTGCACTTGCCGCACACCTTGCCGCAGCCGTCGTCGCCGCAGATCTTGCCGGTGCAGATCGGTTTGCACGGGCATTTCCCGCAGTCCTGCGGGCAGTTGTCGCAGGTTTCGCCCGACTTCGGGTTGCACTGCAGGTTGCCGCAGGTCGGCATCGGGCAGCAGTCCTTGGCGCACTTCTGACAGGTCTCGCCCGCGTCGCAGGTCCCGTTGCCGCAGGCGATCGGACAGACGCCGCAGTCGGTCGCGCAGCTGACGCACGTCTCGCCTGTCTCGCACTTGGCGTTGCCGCACACGGCCGGGCATTTGCCGCAATCGACCGCGCAGTTGCTGCACGTCTCGTTGCCTTTCACGTCGCAAACGCCGTCGCCGCACTTGCCCGGCACCTTCTCGCATTGGCCGGTCTTGCCGCAGACGGTTCCGACTTTGCACGAGCCGCACGTGCCGCCGCAGCCGTCCGCCCCGCACTGCTTGCCTTTGCACTTGGGTTCGCACTTGGGGCCGCAGCCGCCGCATGGCCCCTTGCAGAGCGCGACGCAGCCGGCATCCCAGGCCGTTTTGCAGCAGTAGTCGTTGGATTTGCAGACGCATGCTTCGCACTTGCAGCTCGAGCAGCCGCCGCTGGTCTTGGCCTTGCAGCCGTCGTCCACGGGGCACTTGCCGCAGTCGTTGCTGCAGGTCTTGCATGTCTCGCCTTTCTTGGCCTCGCAGACCCCGTCGCCGCACTTGGCCGGGCATGCGCCGCAGTCCTTGGCGCACTTGCTGCAGCTCTCGCCCTTGTTCGCCTCGCAGATGCCGTCGCCGCACACCGCGGGGCACGCGCCGCAGTCCTTGCTGCAGGTCTTGCAGGTTTCGCCCTTGGTCTTCTCGCAGGCCTTGTTGCCGCAGACGGCCGGGCAGGTTCCGCAGTCCTTGGGGCAGTTGCTGCAGCCCTCACCGGCCTTCGCTTCACAGACTCCATCGCCGCACTTGACCGGGCACTTGCCGCAATCCTTCACGCAGGAGGTGCAGTTTTCGCCCTTGTTCGCCTCGCACACGCCGTCGCCGCATTTGGCGGGACAGGCGCCGCAATCCTTGGCGCACGACTTGCAGTTTTCGCCCTTGGCCGCGTTGCAGACACCGTTGCCACAGACCTCGGGGCACGCGCCGCAGTCCTTGCTGCAGGTCGTGCAGTTTTCACCCGACCCGGGATCACAGGTGCCGTCGCCGCACTTGGTCGGGCACTTGCCGCAGTCGGCGGTGCAGGTCGAACAGCTCTCCGAACCCGAGCACACGCCGTCGCCGCAGACCGGTTGGGGCAGCGGATTGCACTTGTTGGCGCTGCACACGAACTTGGGCGGGCAGCTGCCGCATGGTTTGGAGCACCCCTTGATGAAGCCGCACTGGACCTTGCTGCAACCCGCGCATGGATCGGGCTTTTTGCAGTCCTTGGCGCAGTTTTGCTCGGTTTCTCCGCTCTCGCAGGTTCCGTTGCCGCAAATCGGCCCGACTTTGCAGTCCTTGGCGCAGCTCTGCGGGCTTTCACCCTGTTCGCAGACACCGTTTCCGCATTGCGCCGGGCACTTGCCGCAGTCGCCGGCGCACGTCTTGCACGACTCGCCCTTCTTCACCTCGCACTGGCCGTCGCCGCACTTGGCCGGGCACGCGCCGCAGTCCGATGCGCAGGTCTGGCAGGTCTCGTTCTTGGTCGCGTTGCACACACCGTTGCCGCATGTCTCGGCGCATTGGCCGCAGTCCTTGGGGCAGTTGCCGCAGCTCTCCGAGCCGTTGCAGACGCTGTCGCCGCACTTGGGCGGGCATTGTTTGCAGTCTTGCGGGCAGTCCTGGCAGCTCTCCTTGCCGTTGCACGTGCCGTCGCCGCACTTGGCCGGGCACGCTCCGCAGTCCTTGGGACACGTCTGGCAGACCTCGTTGCCTTCACACTTGCCGTCGCCGCAGGTCACCGGGCACTTGCCGCAGTCCGCCGGGCAGGTTCCGCAGGTCTCTTTGCCGTTGCAGGTGCTATCGCCGCACGTGGGCGGGCACGCGCCGCAGTCCTTACCGCAGTCCGAGCAGGTTTCCTTGCCGTTGCAGGTTCCATCACCGCACTTGGGAGCGCACTGGCCGCAATCCTTGGGGCACGAACCGCACGACTCGGACTCCTGCTGACAGGTTCCATCGCCACACGTGGTCGGGCACTTGCCGCAGTCCTTGGGGCACACCGAACAGCTCTCGCCCTTGCCCGCTTCGCACGCGCCGTCGCCGCAGACCGCCTTGCAGACGCCACAATCTCCGGGGCATTGGCTGCACGACTCGCCGACCTCGGGGCTGCATTTACCGTCGCCGCAGGTCTTGCACGCGCCGCAGTCCTTGGCGCAGGTCGAACACGTCTCGCCTTTCGCCGCGTCACACTTGCCGTCGCCGCAGGGGTCGCAGTTGCCGCAGTCTTTCGGGCAGGAGCCGCACCACTCGCCTTCCTTGGCGGAACAGACCCCATCGCCACAGCCGCCCGCGCACTTACCGCAATCCGCCGGGCACTTGGCGCATGTCTCACCGGCTACCGCGTCGCAGACACCGTCGCCACAGGTCTTGCAGGCCCCGCAGTCTTTGGCGCAGGTCGAGCAGCTCTCGCCATGGTCGGGCGAGCAGATGCCGTCGCCGCACGTCGCGCAAACGCCGCAATCCTTCGAACACGACTTGCAGGTTTCGCCGCCCGACCAGTCGCACACCCCGTCGCCACAGACCGCCGGGCAGGACCCGCAGTCGAGCTTGCACGTGTCGCACGTCTCGCCGTTTTCGGGCTCGCACAGGCCGTTTCCGCACGCCGCGCCGCACTTGCCGCCGCACGCCTTGCACAGCGCCGCGCACGTGATGTCCCAGGCGCCGGTGCAGCATTTCGGGTCGACCTTGCAGACGCACGCTTCACACGCACAGCCTTCGCAGCCCGGTTTGCCGGTCGCCGTGCAGCCTTTTCCGTCGGCGCATTTGCCGCAGTCTACCGGGCAGTCTTTGCACGACTCTTTGGCGCCGCAAACGCCATCGCCGCATTTTTCCGGGCACGACCCGCAGTCGCTCGGGCAAACCGAGCACGATTCGCCTGCCGATGCGTCGCAAACGCCGTCCCCGCAGCCGATCTTCGAGCACTTGCCGGCGGTGCACGTGGTCCCGCCGGGGCAGAGCTTGGGCGTTCCGTCGACCTTGCCGCTGCCATCCGCCGCGCACTGCAAAACGTACGGTCCGACGCAGAACGCGTGGCCAGGTTGCTTGTCGGCGCAGGGGTCTTTCCAGCAGTGGCCAAGCGTCGGGTGGCAAATCTCGCCGCCGGAGCAGTCTGCGTTTGTCGTGCACGGTCCGCCGGTCGTGCCACCGGCGTCGGCCGAGCTCCCCGCGTCCGCGACATCGCCGAGCAAGCTGTCGTTAGCGCCCGCGTCTGCGTGAGGATTGCTGAACCCGACGACCGGCTTGTCGTCCGTGCCGCAAGCGGTCAGGCCGGTGACCGCGACAAGAAAGGCGAGGGACGCGGCGGTAGGTGCGCGCGAGCGAATCGCTGCGAAAACGGACATGGCTCCTCGATCGACGGCACGCGGCCCCGGCGCGGGCGCATTAGTATAGCACTGCCCCATCGGCGTGTCCGTCGCCAAGGTTGAAGACGTGTGACGGCACGACAGGACAGGACCGAACAGGAGCGCGATCCAATGACTTCGACAAGGCGTCCGGCGGGTGAATCGTGTAGCCTCGGCGCCATGACTGAACGCAGCACCGAGCCGAGCTTGCTTACCCGGCGCGACGTCCTCCTCAACACCGGGGCTGCTGTCACCTGGATCATGGCGTCCGCCTGTTCGAGTCCGGAAGATTCCGACGGGTCCACCAAGGCCGAAAACGACGCTAAAAACAGCGATGGGGAGGCGCCGCTCGATTCGTCAACCTCCGGAAATGACAGGGGTGCAGCTGCTGATGCCGGCGGCCACACCGATGGCGGATCCAAGTCCGTCGATGCTCAGAACGCGACGGACGCCGGCGGTCACACCGATAGCGGGTCCAAGTCCGTTGATGCGCTGGACGCGACGGACGTCTCTGTCACGGACGTCTCTGTCACGGACGTCTCCGGCGCAGACGATGCAGCCACCCTGGACGCGAGCACGGGCGTAGACGCGTCGACGAAAACGGATGTGACCACCGGTGCCGACGCTGGACTCGCCGCCGACACGAACACTGCTGGGGACGTGTCGACCAAAACCGACACCGGGAGCGCCGTAGATAGTGGTGCGAGCTCCGCAACGGACGCCACATCCGTCGCTGACGCCGGTTCGGCCGACGCGCTTGGCACACCCGATGCCGTCACCGCCACAGACGCCGGCCCGCAGCTTCCCAACTGGGCCAACGGTGGCACCAAGTCGATCAAAGGCACCTACCCCAACCCGTTCACCAAACCGGCGACCGCTCCGTGCGAACTCACATGCCAGCAGGCGCTCGGCCCGTGTTTTGTCGAGACCGTGCAGCGCACCGATGTAACCGAGGGGGAGGCCGGCCTGCCGATGGTCCTGCGCCTGCGCATCGTGGACAAAGCCTGCAAGCCGATCCCAGGCGCCATCGTCGACATCTGGCATACCGATCGGCACGGCGTCTACAGCGGCAAGACGCCCGACGCGATGTGCAACAACAACGATCCCAAGTACGTGAAGGTGCAAAGGATGCGCGGCTGGCAGAAGGCGGACGCCAACGGCGTGGTGACCTTTCACACGATCTACCCGAGCTGGTACCCGGGGCGCGCGATCCACATCCACTTCACCATCGAGATCGGCAAGAAAGAGGTGGTGACGTCGCAGCTCTATTTCGACGACGCGACATCCGAGCAGCTCTTCAAGAACCACGTTGACTACAAGCATCGGCCGAACATGGACACGAGCAACGCGGCCGACGGAATGACGGGCAAGGCGCTGGCCAAGCTGCAGGTCAATACGCAGCTGCATGCCGACGGTGTCATGCTCGGCCACAAGACCATCGTCGTGCGCAGCAACCTCGCCGATCCGCTGTGTTGGGGTTGATTGGGCGGAAGGGGGCTGAGCCTGTAAAGCCCGCTTAGCGACCGTAAAGGCAGCTCGCCAAAAACCGCGACCGAAGTCACCGCTCACCGCTCAAACGTTGATAGATGCCCTTGCGTGCCCACCTTTGCAGCGCGGAGGACGAGCATGCATGAACGATTGTCTGTTTTGGTGAGGAACCTGGGTTTGGCGGTGCTGTGCGCGGCGATTGTGCCCGTGACGCCCGTATTTGCAGCGGAGGGCCCGACGGTCAGTGTCGGCGGTCAATATCGGCCGCGAGGAATCGTGGACTCGGGGCGTGATTTCAAGGAAAGCGACACGCTGCAGCGCGAGTACATGTCGCAGCGAACGCGGCTGAACGTCGACATCAAGGGCGGCGAAAAGCTCAACGGGGCGAAGTTTCGGCTGATGCTGCAAGACGTGCGTATCTGGGGTGAAGAGCTCAGCCCGGTGCACGACAAGAGCGCGGCTGGACTCGATGTGCAGGAGGCCTACGCGATCTTGCCGCTCGCGGGCGGCTTGAACCTGAAGATGGGTCGTCAGGAGATCATCTTCGACAACCACCGGATCATCGGAAATATCGGCTGGCTGCAGCGCGCACAGAGCTTTGATGCCGCGCGCTTGTTCTGGAAAAACAGCGATCTCCGGATCGATGGATTCTGGGCCCAGGTAGTTGAACGCGACTCGCATGACGCCGAAGGGACGGTGCCTCCCGGCCGCAAGGGCGACTACTGGCTGGCCGGTCTCCACGGGCACTATTCGATCAGCAAAAAGGCGGCGGCCGAGGGCAAAAAAGCCAAGGAGACCAGCGGCGTCTCGCTGGCCTACTACCTGCGCAACAACGACGCGACCAAGGAAGTTCGGCACACCCTTGGCGGTATCTACAAGATCAAGACCGGCGGCCTGAAGGCGACCGCTGAGGCCTACATGCAGTTTGGTGACCTCAACGGCGAGTCGATCGCGGCACAGCTCGGCGCCTTGCACCTCGGCTATACGCTCGACGTGGCGGTCAAGCCCAGCCTGACGGTCTTTGCCGAGTATCTTTCGGGCGACGGGACCGCGCAGAGCACGTTCGACACGCTCCACGCGACCAACCACAAGTTCTACGGCGAGATGGACTTCTTCCTCGCGATCGCCAAGCACACCGGAACCCTCGGCCTGATGGACGCTGGCCTGAAGCTGGCCGCCGGAAAGGTCGGACCGCTGAAGCTGCTTGCCACCGCGCACAACTTCCAAGCCGTCAAAGAAGACGCCGATGGCAACAAGGACTTCGGCAACGAACTTGACCTCAAGATGATCTGGCCGGTGCGCAAAGGGTTGGCCGTGCGCGCGCTGTGGGCGTTGTTCGTGCCGGGCAAGGCGATGGGCAAGCTCAAGGGCTTCGCCAAGGACGCCGATCTCGCCACCGAGCAGTTCGGCTACCTGACGATCGACGCCAAATTCTAACCAACAAAGCGCTTCAACCGGTTCACGCCGGTTTCGCGGCCACCGGGTCCCAAGGGCTCGGCGGTCGTGGTTTTTGGCGGAGTCCACCATGTTCAAGCAAACGACCCTTGGCATCACCGTCGCCCTGTCGCTCACCGCCCTCGTCGTGGCAGGCTGCATCGGCATCGAGGCGCTGAACAGCTCGGACACAGACGCTTCCATCCGTTTGCGCTGCAACCGCAGGGGCGCGAGGCTGCGGGCATGGCCGAACAGATAACGCCGCTTGGCGAGCGAATCGCGCCCGATGAGACGATCGCGCCTGATGACGCCTTGCTCCACTTCCTCGAGTGGGTCGACGACACGGGAATTCAGCTGTATCCGGCGCAGGAAGAAGCGATCCTCGAGGTCATGGCCGGCAAACATGTCGTGCTGGCCACGCCCACCGGGTCGGGAAAGTCCCTCGTCGCATTGGCGCAGCATTTTCTCGCGCTCAGCCTCGGCGAACGATCGTTTTACACCTCGCCCATCAAGGCGCTCGTGAGCGAAAAGTTCTTCGCGTTGTGCGCCGCCCTGGGCGCTGAAAACGTGGGCATGTTGACCGGCGACGCTTCGATCAACCGCGACGCACCCGTCGTCTGCTGCACGGCCGAGATCCTCGCCAATATGGCCCTTCGACAAGGCGCTGACGCCGACGTCCAGCACGTGGTCATGGACGAGTTTCACTACTACGGCGACCGCGACCGGGGCATGGCATGGCAAGTGCCGCTGCTGGTTTTGCCCGACGCTGTCTTCTTGTTGATGAGCGCTACCCTCGGCGACACCACCGCTATCGTCCGCAAGCTCGAAGACACAACAGGCCGCGAGGTGGTCGAGGTCCGGTCCGATCAACGACCCGTTCCTCTGGACTATCACTACAGCGAAGATCCGATCCATTCGGCCGTCGACGAGCTGATCCGGAAGGGCCGTGCGCCGATCTACCTGGTCAACAGCACACAGCGAGAAGCAGCTGAGCAGGCGCAAAACCTCATGAGCCACAAGCTCGTCGACAAGGAGCACCGGCAGGCGATCTCAGCGGCGATCGGGCGGTTCGCGTTCGACAGCGCGTACGGAAAAGTCGTCGAAAAGACGCTCCGGCACGGCATCGGCATCCATCACGCGGGCCTCTTGCCGAAGTATCGCTTGCTCGTCGAGCGCCTGGCGCAGGCCGGCCTCCTGCGGGTGATCTGCGGGACGGATACCCTCGGCGTGGGCATCAACGTGCCGATCCGCAGCGTCCTGCTCACCAAGCTCTGCAAGTACGACGGCGAGAAGGTGCGGATCCTGTCGGTGCGCGAGTTCAAGCAGATCAGCGGCCGCGCCGGTCGCAAGGGCTTTGATGTCCACGGCTTCGTTGTCGTGCAGGCGCCCGAGCACGTGATCGAGAATCGGCGCCTGGCGGCGAAGGCGTCGTCCGCCAACAAGAAGAAGTTCGTGCGCCGCAAGCCGCCCAAGTGGGGCTTTGTGCCGTGGGATCGCAAGACGTTCGACAAGCTGGTGACGGGCCAATCCGAGCCGCTGACGTCGGTGTTTCGCATCAATCACGGAACGCTGATGACCATGTTGCACCACGACGACGGACCATCGAGCGGTCTGCGCGCGCTGGTCGAACTCATCGGCCGCAGCCACGAAAGACCGGCGGTGCAAAGGCGGCTTCGGTCCACGGTCGCGGAGCTCTTTCGGTCCCTGCGCGCGGCCGGCGTCGTTCGTGTTCAGCGCCGATCCAACGAACGCGGCAGTGAGGTCCTGCTAGCCGAGTCCCTGCAGCACAACTTCTCGCTGCATCACAGCTTGTCGCTGTATCTCGTCGAGGCGCTCGATTTGCTCGACACCGAAGGCGAAGAACGTGCCCTGGACGTCGTCCTGCTTGTCGAAGCGATCCTCGAGAACCCCCGCGTCGTGCTCGCAGCTCAGGTACGCCGCGACAAAGGCGAGTTGATCGCGAAATGGAAAGCAGAAGGCGTGGAGTACGACGAGCGGATGCAGCGGCTCGAGGGCGTTACCTGGCCCAAGCCCAAGAGCGAATGGATCTACCAGACGTTCAACATGTTCGCGGAGTTACACCCGTGGGTCGGCCACGACAACATCCGCCCCAAGGCCATCGCCCACGAGCTTCTGCAGCGCTTCTGTTCATTCGACGACTACGTGCGCGACCTCGGCGTGCAGCGTGCCGAAGGCGTCTTGCTCCGCTATTTCAGCCAAGTCTACAAGACGCTGGTCCAAAACGTGCCGGACAGTCACAAGGACGACGCTGTCATCGACGTGACCGCCACGTTGCGAGCCATGTTGGGGCGCGTCGACAGTTCGCTGGTCACCGAGTGGGAGCGCATGTTGGACGGCGGCCAGCCCGAGCCCGAGCAGCCCGAGCAGCCGGTCCGAATCGACCTGGCTCGCGACATGCGAAGCCTCCGAGCACGCCTTCGGGCAGAGATTCACGCCCTGTCCCGAGCCCTGGCCCGCGGCGATTGGAAGGAGGCGGCGGCGAGCGTGCGCCAGGACGGTGATCACGGCTGGAGCCCCGAGCAGTTCGAGGCTGGTATCGCAGACTTCACCGACCTCTTTGGACCGCCTGTGTTCGACCATCGCGCACGGCTGTCCGACAAGCTGGCTATCCATGCCGACGGGCCCCGGCGATGGTCCGTTACCCAGGTCCTGGTCGATGAAGAAGGTGTCAGCGACCACGCGATTCATGCCGAAGTTGACCTTGGTGCCGACGCGGCGGACCCGTCCGGCCCGCTGCTCACGATGCTGAGACTGGGCGCCTGAGCCGAGTCATCATCGCTGGCGTCGGGAATCGACAACCGGCGCGCCTTCGCTCCATGCCTGGGCCGGACAACCCGCTTCGGTCGAGGCGTCGATCAGCCGCTCAATACCAACGACAGTCGGCTGGTAGTCGATGTGGCGCGCCGCAATCGGCTGAGCGCGGGCCGGGTGACGGCTACAGGCCGTGGTCGGTCTCGTAGTTGATCTCGATCTCGTCGCCCGGATCGAGCACGACCGGGAAGAACACGGCGTCGTTGTACACTTGGCACAGCCCGTCGATGCACGTCAGGCCCCTGGTGCAGTCGCGGTTGGCGTTGCACTTGGTGTTCTTGCCGACCAGGTCCGCCTTGCCCGCGCGGCAGTCCGGCGACGGTCGGATGCAGAACGAGTCGGGGTTGTTCGGGTCGCAGCCGTCGTTGTACGGCAGGATGGTGGGCTGGCCACCGCGCTTGCGGGTCACCTTGATGATCGGCTTGCCCTTGGCGTCGTTGTACGGCGGCTGCGGCAAGCAGATCTTGGTGACGCGCTTGAGGATCGTGTCGGCGATGCCGGTCAACGCCGGGCCAAAATCGGAGCCCTCGCACACGTTGTAGAACGAGCCGTTGTCGCGGAACGCCTGCACGAGCTCGATGTAGCGGCTGCCGTAGTTGCTCTCGCCGCGCCCACCGGCGCACACGTACGGCGCCTGACCCGGGCCCTGGTCCTTGAGCTGGCTGCGGTAGAAGTTGACCCGGTCGCGGTGGATCTGACGCTCGCTGATGTTCAGCGCCTTGCCGTTGCTGTCTTTGCGCGCCACGTCGCCGGTGATGGCCGCGACAATCACCTGCGCGGGGTCGGCCTTGAGCGACTTGAACATCGTCACGAACTCGTCAACCGGCGCGAATCGTTTGTCCTTCTTGGTGTAGGTCTCAAGATATTCAAACGCCTTCTGCATGCACGCGGCGCGCTCCTTGCTGTCCGACCGGCAGTGTCGTGGACACAGGCCCCAGTCCGACTTGACCATCTTCTCGATGTCCGCCTTGGATTTCGTGAGCGCATCGGCCGCGCAGACGGTATCGCACACCGACTTGCAGCCCTTTGGGCACTTCAACAGGCCCTTGGATGTCTTGGCGGTCGAGCCGGGCTTGCAGTCCGACGGGCACCACACATCTTTGCCCACGAGTTCGGCCTTCTGCCGCTTGAACTCGCAGTTGCCTTCGTTGAGCGCCACGTTGCCGCCGAGCGCGTCGCCGTAGATCTGGCAGTGCTCCCAGACCTCTTTGGTGATCGTCTTCTTGTCGAGCGGGTTGAGGCCGATCTTCATCGAGCAGTCATCGTCGTCGGAGATGAAGACCAGGATCAGGTAAGCGCCGTCGCGAACCAGCGACTTGGGCTGGCAGTTCTTCTTGTCCTTGAGCGGCTCACACAGCTCCTTGCGTTCCTTCTCGCACTTGCTCTTGTTGTAGTCGGTCTTGCACCAGGCCTGGTTGCCCACGCAGCAGCGCCGAAGGTGCTTGACGCACGCGTCGTAGTCGCAGTTGGGGCCCTTGGGATCGAGCGCGACCCACGCCGAGCGGAAGCCGCCTTCGAACTTGGACTCGGGAGTCTGCGCGGCGCCGACGGTCGCGTTGCACTTGAAGTACTTGTCGAGGTCGGCCTGCTTGACGATGGAGGGCAGCTTGTCGGCGGACGGGCAGTTCGCGGTGTCGGGCGGGAACATGCAGCCGGCTTGGTCGGTGTTGTTGCCACCGCCGGGGACCTTGCAGACTGCGCCTTTGCCGAACAGGGTCTCGCAATCTTTGTTCTTCTGGCTGGGGCTGCAGCGGCTCTGGCAGTAGGAGTTGAGCGAGCAGTTCAGGTTGGAGACGTGTGCGAACTGAGACGGCGCTTCGCAGCGCCACTTGCCCTTGGCCTTGCCCTTGCTGTCGACCTTGGGCGGCGGGACGGTGATCGTCTTGGACTTGCACATCGACGAGTCGGTCGACTTCTGAAACGTGAACTTGTGGCTGGTGTTGCAGTTGTCGACACCGGTCTGCGGGTCCACCGAGCAGTGCATACGCACGCGCTCCATGCAGTTGGGCGGGAACGCCTTGGCCGGCGTGTGCATGAAGCGGCCGATGACCTTGATCGCGGTCTTGTCCGGGGCCTGCTGGGCGGTGACGACGGCCATCTGCGCGTCGATGGCGCCGAGCGACGTCAGCTTCTTGGTGAATTGCGCAAACGCCGCGGAGAGGGCGCGCTGCTCCTGGCACATCGACGCGGACTGGTCGATCACCCAGAGGAAGTCGAGCTTCACCGGCTGGTCATAGCTGAGCCTGTCGGTCACGCGGACCTCGAAGCTGTCGAGCAAGCGGTGGACCGGATAGTCGTTGCACGACGTCAGGCTTGTCGTCGCGATGACCGCGGCCGTCAGCAACATCGGCCAGCGCACGTGGCGACCGGGCAGGCGAGTGTGGGAGCGAAGATGCACGGCGGGCTCCTTGGAGAATCAGCGCGGCACTTTACCAGACCACGGCGGCCGTCTCCACCGGCGATGGGGGCGTTGTGGCTGCTGCCCCGATCGAGAACTACCGCCGACCGACGATGCTTTGATGTTTATACCGCTGATGATATGATGCTTGGGATGCGAACCACGCTTACCATCGAGGCTCACCTCTACGACGAATTGACGCGCCGCGCCCACCGCGAGGGCAAGCCCTTCAAAG
>Ga0114933_10000621_pt1 | contig 42728 bp, 49 predicted proteins | sample 4SBtaG_FD_89691 | JGI IMG/M metagenome (GOLD analysis project Ga0114933, IMG submission 89691) | Deep subsurface microbial communities from Kolumbo volcano to uncover new lineages of life (NeLLi) - 4SBTROV12_W25 metaG | ecosystem: Environmental > Aquatic > Marine > Volcanic | place: Kolumbo... | reverse complement strand
TCCAGCGGATCCTGCATTTCCGTTTGATCCACCGCCGCCTGAACCACCAGCTTGCCCTCTGCCTCCAGCACCGCCAGCACCACCTCCTGGACCAGATCCGGCACCACCACCAGCTCCTGGGTTGCCGCCACCAGTTCCACCAGTTCCTGCTGAACCGCCGCCTGTTGAACCACCTTGGCCACCACCGCCGCCGTTTCCTCGTGGTCCGGAAGTGCCACCAGTACCGTTGGTTCCTGCATTTCCTGCATTACCAGCCGTTCCTGGATTTCCTGCGTTTCCGCGAGCACCAGCATTTCCTGCAGTGCCTCTATTACCAGAAGCTCCTGCATTACCTGCGTTTCCGGCAGTTCCAGCAGCACCTCCAGTGCCGTTTGTTCCAGCATTGCCAGAATTTCCGTTATTACCTGCGTTTCCGGCAGTTCCACCATTCCCAGCAGCACCCCCAGTACCAACAGCTCCCGGATTACCATCATTCCCTGCGTTTCCGGCAGTTCCACTATTCCCAGCATTACCTGCCGCACCAGCAGTTCCAGCAGTTCCGTTTGTTCCGTTATTACCGTCTGTTCCGGCAGTCCCATCACCACCCGTTCCGGCAACTGTAACCACACGAACACCATAAGGAATCGTGAAAGTGCCGGATGAGTTAAAAGTTTGAGTTCCTCCGGGAACTACAGGATCAATAAGAAGGGCATTGATAGCAAGCATTGGTGTTTAGTCCTCTAAATCTACTTTACTCAAAAAGTCTTTTGGCAGTTCCTTTATTGTATGACATTTTTGGTCGATAGTTTCACCCTCTCTAACATCTTTCCAAGTAATACAAGGAAATATTACCGTTTGACCAGGAGCGTTTCCACCCCAATACCAAGTAGAAAGTGCTTCTCGGCACTCTGTGCCATCATCATATGCTAAGTCGTCATGAACAACTTTTTTAGATTTTAACCACTTTTGAATAGTAGCAACTTTATCGCTATTTTCGTGATACAAGCAAACATGAGTATATTTAATTGATTCATCAGCCATTTGACCCGTAACCTCCTATATTTTAGTCATCTATGAATGATAAGGACACATACCACACAGGGTCTGCGTCAAATTTCAGGCAAGTATAAATTGATACCTTGCCCGCAGTTGCAACAACAGCAGGTTGACTTGCGCTATTGTTATAACTAATTGATTCACCACTAGGGGCAGCAAGAGTAAATGTCCTACTTCCTGTCCCATCTTGTTTCACGTAGATAATAAGTGTTTTCACAGCAGGTGCACAAGTGGGTTGCCCTGATGGCAATGTACAAGCTAAATTATTTCCTAATGTAAACCGAACAACATTTTGGGTTCCCAAAATTTGTACTGTTGCTCCGGTTGTAATTGCAGTATTAGCATGTTCTGCGTAATCAGTAAGTCTATTTCCGTTCAAATCAATAAAAGTATTTGAACCTCCTAATTCGGTGTTACCACTAACAGCAATATTGGTCGATATCGTAGCTCGTCCTGTATGAGCAATTAAACCAGTCGAAGTAACCTTTTTGCCCGCAGCACCCAGAGTGGTGTTACCAGATACAGTAAGATTTGTTCCTATTGTAGCACGTCCTGTTGCTGACATAAGTCCGGCAGAGGTAAATGCCACATTTGCTGTAATTGTATTCGCATAAAATGCAGATTCATTGATAGCAAATTGGTTAAGTCGGGACGTGACTTGGTTCGTCCGTTGCCTCCATGTATCAAATGTATCTGTCAGTGCAACTGTTGATATGACTGCCACGATATTAACTCCTATTTTCTATAAGTTGTGCAAGTAGCAACTTAATATCTTTTAATTCATCTTTAACGCTATTTATATCCTCAATTACCCCTTGCATCGTTTCTTCCTTTTTTATTCTAAGCTCCCTATGCTGACGATATGCAATAACTTCTTTATTATTGGTATTTAATACAGCACGATTAGACGGATCTCTAACTAAAGTTGTGGATCCCTCTACTTTATGATAAACAGTCATCTTACTTCTGCAACGCTATTGCTCTGAGGTTTCGAACTCTTGGAACATTTTGAGTATCGGTCCCCATCATTACAAGTTTAATTGCATAATATTTAAATCCAGAGAACATAGCATTTTCACCATTACGATACTGAAGAATGCTTGCTGGATTCGAATTGGCAAACAATCCATTATTAAAATCGCCATAAGAAGGTACGTCCCATTCAAATTCTCTAAAGTCTTGTCTATTTTCACTACTCGAAGCAACAGTATTTGCTGTTGTTTGTGTCATTGGTATCCATTTTGCTTCTTCGAACAGATCACTATCTTCAGCATGTAGAACTTTATAATACGGTTGAATTGCTGAACCTTGTGGGACATAACCGTCATAGTAGACTTTAATATCTTCAGCATCCTGACCCTCAGCAAGAGTAACGCGACGTGTAATATACCTTGTTTTCGCATCACCGCCTCTTCCTACATTATCTTCAGAAGAACCAATATCTGAATTTGAATTTATTAGATTTTCCACAGTAGTCATTGAAATTCTAGAAACGTCAAGAACGGGAGAAGCATATCTATTGTTCGACATGACTGTAACTTTAATTTCAGCAGACCCATCTTTCATGTTCGCACTTGTTAAACTGGTATTTCCTTCCGCACTCTTACTATGGACAAACCTTCTAGCATCAAATTCCGTATCAGTGTTAACATTAAGTTTAATAAATGATGTATCTCTTACACCTGTACTCTTTGCAAATTTACCTGTGAAAGTGACTCCAGTATTTGAAGGTTCAACATAATCCGTTTTAAAGTTTATAAGATCTGCTTTTAAACTATCTAATGAAACAATTCTAGCAGATGTGCTATTTGCTTGTCCATAGATCCAACGATCAGAAACAAACATTCTATTATTACCTGCTGCTGGACCACTATTAGCAAAAGTAGTATTAGCAAGGTTCATATATGTATTTGAACCTTTATTATTATAGTAAGATTGTTTTCCTAATGGATAAGTTGCAGAATGAAGTCCCCCAGTTGAATTACCAACTATTGTTCCTGAAGCACTTTGTAATCTAAGGCGAACAAACTCACCTCCTGCAAATTTCGCACCAGTAGTAACATTCTTAACACGAGCATCATTATTTGCTGTACTATAATATGTTAATATCCCTGAAGCACCTGAGGTAGCACCCTGAACATAAGTGCTTCCATTCGAAACAAACAATGCTTGTGTATTAGCAAACCTCGCTTTAAGATAAGTTTCTCCATGAATTTCCTCACCTGCTCGAATAAACGCAGCAGACAAATTAGCAACAGAAAAGAAATCACTATCCTCATTCTTCAATGTAATTGTTCCGACGGATGCTGTACTAGGTGATGGCGCATTGAAATCTGCAAAATAAACATTCATTTTCAGATCTTCTGTCGGCATCGCCTGATAAGTTTTATCATTTGAAGAAGCGAATAACATACCAGAAATTGGTTGATGAGTTACCCGTTCTCCAGTTTTTATATCTTCATCACCAAGACGAGCAATCCAAGCATTAACATTAGGATTCGATCCTCCGGGCTTTACAAGAATGGAATATTGTTTTCCGTTTTGTATGTACAACGGTGTATTGAAATATATCGGTGTTGGTGCTGTTCCATCAGTACTAGTATTGATATCTGCCGCAGGAACAACCCTCTTACCATGTGGGACACAAAATTCTGTTGGGTATCCTGATTGTGGATCAACTTCACGAATTTCAATTATTAATGGAAGAGTGTCATCTTTAGTTGAGAAAAACAAGTCAACCTTAGTAATAAATGCACCAGAACTTGCAACTCTTCCTAAAGATAATGTATCAACAATGAAAGTTTGAGCTAGAGGATCGTCTCCGTCATCGCTGCCATCATTACCATCTCCATCACCATCACCACTAGCTTGAGGAATTTGTGCTAATATTTCAGCAATAGATGGCGGTCGAGGTGGAGGAGGCGGAAGTGATGTAGAAACTTGCCCACCAGGAGTTGTCGTGTGTGATGATTGTTGGTTGGTTTGAGTGTTTATAACTGTAGCTGTACTCAATTCTGCAGTAGTTGTACCAACTGTAAGTTCACCCGAAGTTGCTGTTAAACCCTGCGCGGCATAAGTAGTATCAGCGCAAGTTGTAAATGAACCTATTTTGTCATCATTTGTGACATTATCTGTTAATCTGAATATTTTTTCACCAACCCTAAACCGCATTTGATCATTATTTGGCAATCTGAATATACCATAAGCAGTTCCAGTGGTATCCGTATTAAGAGCAGCACCTTCATTTGCGGTGTTCGCATAAGAAGAATCGGTTGGTGTTATGTAATCGGATATTCCTTCTTGATCAAAGAAACCATATATTCGAGTAGAAGGTTTCATTGCTTCCGCTTTGAAACGTATCTCGCGCGAGCGCATGAACGGTTGAATATTTGTATCTCTGATAACATTACCAAAAGATTGTACATTTTCACTCAAAGAAATACCGATTGAAGTACCAACTTGTTGAGCTGTACTCGTTGTCACATATTCTTGAGTTTGTGTAGTATCTGAAACAATACTTGAACCTTCAACTGAAACACTAGAAATAGTGGTAACAGGAGGACCGACCGGAACAGGAGCACCAGTTGCAACAGTTTCCCAATCACCCCATTGTGTTCCCCAAGCATCAGCAAGATTTTGCCAAGCATCAGCATTACCATCAATATTTACTTGGACTTCGGGTTGTGTTACTGTATCAACCCAATAGTCGTCTCGAGGTGTAAGAGTAATATATCCCTTCCATTTATAGGATAATCCTGCAGTATTTCGAGTCGTCGTTGCATACTTTTGTTGCATAACCATATCATGCTCATATGGGAGCATCATCTGGCGTCCGGGAGTTGTTGCAACAACAGAAGCAATTACGTTTGCCACACTGCTAGTTCCACCAGTGATAGTAGCTGCTGCCGCAAAATTACCAGTTGCGTTTTCTATATAAAGTTTATTCCCAACTTGCCAACGAAGATATGCAGTAGAAGAACCTGAAGTTAATGTTTCCCCATTCGAAAATGTACCGCCATTTACAGTAACCGTCTGATCACGGGAAACTCCAGCAGTTGTGACATTAGTTCTTACAATATTGGAACTATTTGCCGCATTATAAAACATTTCAATATTATCAAGTTTAAACGGAGGACGACCTTCTCGTTTTGCTGGATCTACAGCAATTTTATAATCTTCATCATATACGTTTCCTACACCATGACCTGTAAATCCATCAACAAGGAATCCATTTTTAAATCTATCAAGACCACTAGAATCTTTAATATTTAAATCTTTTGCTTCCTTTTCCAATAAAGTTAGAGAAGTATAATATTCCAACCTTTGAACACGATCACGAACCACTCCAATATCACGCATAGTGAATCGTTCGTTCTTAATCGTTGTAACTTTATTTGCATAATCCGGACGATTATTACGTCTAGCAATTTCATCTGGAAGTGATGGATAAGGTGCAACTTCTATAATACCAAGAGACATAGCATCGGTAGAAACCAATGGTGTTCTAGGAGTAAGAGATGAGACACCCCTAACAGTGCTGACCCCACCACCTTTTGTCAATGTTATCACATCTTTTCTTGGAATATAATAACTAAAGTCAGTTGTGTATGTGGAACCAGATGGCGGGAACCTCAAACCACCAGAAGGTTCATCAAAAGCAGTTCCCGTTGCCGGATTAATCGAAGCTGAACCAATAGTTGCGGTTGAAGTTGCCGTATCTGTAATTCTTGGTCTAAAATCTACTGCATTTCTTAAATCAAAAGGTTGTCCAGTTACAGGAGAAGTGTGAATTGGTATTTCATAGGTATAAATTTTAGAAGTATCCGAAGCTGCTGTAGCATCATCTACAGGATAGGATTCCATGCTAAAATATCCACGACCCCTATTAGAATGAGTGAAGTGATCCAAAGTAACAAGCAAATGATCGTTTGCAGTAAACGTAAGGGAACTAGAAGTTTTCTTCTTAAGTTTTGCGTGATCATAAAAATTATCACGCATTCCCGAGTCTAATGTGAAATGAGAAGTGACATCTGATCCCTGAGAAGTAGCACTGAACGCACTACTTGCTTTTCTACGAACAGAAACAAGATTAAATCCATCAGAAAGACCCAAATTAAAAGTTTGAGTTGATGTAATGTGGGTGTTATGGGCAGGTAATGAACCTGCTCCAATTTTAAGTTGAACCAAACGGTTTCGAATTACTGCTTTTGTTGCTTCTTGAGTATCTGCTTTTGCTAAAGTTACAATAGCAGTTGCGTCCATAGCTGAAGAAAGAGTTTCTTGAATATCAAATGTCGTTTGAGTCGTAGAACCTATACTTATGGTTCGACTTCCATCCTTACCAAAACCACCCATATCGAGAACTTGACCTTTCATTATTCTCTTATGGAATGCTCCATTTGCAGCTGCGGTATAAACCGAACCAGGACCCTCTAATGATAGAGCAGTATCACTTGTGATAACACCAACAACAAAAGTATCATTAGTGTCACATGAAATTACATCACCAACATTCAACTGAGAAGTAAAAGCTGTTCCAGAACCAGTTATCGTATTTGAGGAACTGTTTTTGGTAATTGTCCCAGTAAGAGTTGTTGTATTTGCGGTTTCACGTGAAACAATATAAAAGTTTTCGCGTCCAACTGCGTCACTTAACGTCCCACTTCCTATAAAAGTCTCACTGGAGTCTGAACTTGTAATAGTTGCTTGACCATTTGTCCCAAAGGAAAAGTCAAATTCTTTCTTAATTTGATGATTAACATCTACAGCTCCAGCAGAATCCCTAAGAGTTTTGATTGCTTTAGCGGGAAGATTGAATACTGCTCTATTAAACGCACTATCTGAAGTATTAGCACTGAAACCAGTAACACCAAGAATATCAGCTTTACCATTCGCATTTCCTGTACCAGCATTAAACGCAACAGATTTCACATTATTGAAACCCTTACCTGCAGTGGTCATTTTTATGTCTGTGAGATAAAGTCTATATTGAGCGCGTGCCGAACCCGGAATACCTGAAATAAATTGAAGATCTCGAACTCGGGCAGTACCAATAGATGCTCCCGAAAAATCTACTGTAGAAAATGTTCCATTTGCTGCGCTAAAATGTTCAGTATCCCTAAGAGAAACCCGACCATGGTTATGAACATCCCATTGCCCGCAGACATTATCAACTGTTAAATAATTACCATAATCTATAAAAATCGAAGAATCATTAACTTCAACAGTATCTATGCCCTTTTCTGTTGGAACTTTTTGTGTACTATATAATTCGACATCAAAACCTTGCACATATGCTTTTCCTGGTTCCACGCATGTCATGAAAAGTTCATTATTTCCATCCCCTACGCCACCAGAACCCCGAAGGAGAACACCTTGGTTATTTCCTGAAAGTAAATGTTCACGAACACGAGGCAATAAACCTTTTACAATATAATCCCCAGATTCATCATATGTTCTTTTTGCCATATAATCACGAATTCTTGCTAATTGAGGAACATCTGCTTTAGACTGTAGTTCGCCACTTCGATATTCAGCAAATTGAATAAAATTGTTTGAAGTTACTTCTGTAAGATTTTTCTTTGTAAGAACTGCTGTTATCTTTAAACGATTCGCACCAGGTGCGGAATAATTATAAGATCCAGAAGCTGGATCTGTTAGTGAAGTATCACCAATAGAATCTACAATTTCTTCTTCGATATTATAACCAACTCTTCCACTAAATTTGCCGTTGTATTTGTCTAAAATAATATCTTGTTCATCTACTCGAATAAAATGATCTTTAGCAAAAATTACACCAGCACCTATCTTAATCGAAGACCCTTTACCAGCTGCACTCGAAGCAATAGAGTTTGCTGTAATTGCTGTATTAGTTACAGCTGTTAAGATTTCATTATTAGCAAATTCTTTAAATCCTGTAGAAGTATTTCCAGCAAGATATTTTACAAATAATGTTTTGAAATTAGGAGTATTTGCTTCTGCACCATCATTAACTTTAATAACTTTAGCAAGAACACCGGAAGTTGTACCCTTAACAATTTTATCAGCAAAAGGATATACATTTGCTGAAGTCGTACCGTCACTTGCGTTATCCCTTAATTTAATATAATGATTGCTTCTATCATAATTTAATTCCATTCCGCGAACAGAAGAACCTTCTTTAAAGGTAAATTCTGCCATCCTATCAACCTGATTTTGCAAAATAGATTGAACTTGTGTTAATTCACGTGCTTGCACTGCCATTCCCGGACGGAATAGAATACGATGAAAGTTTTTAGATTCATCGAAATCGTCGTAATATGGGTCCACGTTTAAATTAGTAACGAGACTCGCTGTATTAGCTTGTGCTGCCATTCTTAAACTCCTAGTATACCTTTCTAATATTATTTATTAGAATTTTACAATGACTTTAATTCTCTCAGTTTGGTCATCTGCTCTTGCTATGGGTTGTCTATTTTCATGATATATGATATCTCCGGTGTATTCTCTAAGAGCAGGTCTTGCAACTGAAATAACATTTGCAGTAACACTGCTATTCGCTCCGCTAACTGTAGAACCAGCTCTAAATGTTTTTCCGGTTCCGGTGGTCACAACTCTAATTGCTCTTAAAACTCCAGTTGAACCTGATGCATTTGTATTTGAAAATCTTACAACCTTTGCTGTACAACCTGTTGCCGAATCCGTTATAATTTCATCTTGATGATAATCACCACTTACTGCGTTCAATGTGAGTCTTGTACATTGATCTATTAATGAAGCATTTGCTACTGGTCCAGCTCTAAGTTTAGGATTTGCTATCATGCCGACGGTTCTAAATTCATTATTTGTTGGTAACGTATTTCCTTCCGCACCAACTAATGAAGCATTTAACATAACATTAAATGCAAATAATTCTTTGACAGGGGCATAACCATGACCATTCGGAGGAGGAATAACCGGAGTTGCCGTTGCACCTGAACCATGTGAACCATTTGCGACTATTGATACATTTGCTTGCGAATAATTTAATCCTTCTGCTATCATTGTAATTTTGCGAACATTACCACCAGCAGTATTTGATACATAAGCAGTTGCTCTAGATGTAACTGTTTGCCCACTATCTCCTAAAATATTAACTCTAGGACTAACAACATATTGAGACTGTGTGTTTGGAGTTGTAGTAAACGCACCATTCACAGTAGCATATTTTGTCGTGCCATTATACTTTACAATCCTACGAACTTGACCCAAACCTGCACCAGCTTTTATATAAACAGCAGATTGTACATAAGCAGCATCATTTGCCGCTGCCGTAGTGCCTAATTTAACCGCTGTTGTATTTGCCGCAGCAACATTTGCTGTATGACTTAAATAACCCGCACCATTAGCACTAATATCAATTTGATGAATAGCACCATTTGCTGCTGCTTGTTGTACGTCCCATTGATCACTACTATCGTCAGCTGTTAAATTTTTCACTGGAAAATAATCAAGAGTTAACCAAGCTGTTCTATCAGCAGAAGTTATATTGAACATATATTTCCAACGATACCCATCAGCAGTTGAAATTATACTTGTTCCAGTCCCAGTTGGTTTTATAGTAGAATTCGCACCCCTATTATTATCAATACATTTATATACATTATAATCGTCAGTTTGAAGAACGTAAAATTGTTCGGCATTTAAATTTGTCTGAGTATCCGTATATTGTGAATATAAAGTATTATTTGACCAGTTATATCTTGGAGCAATAAAAGAAACATCTGAAGTTGAAATACGCTTCATTCCTATCATGTCTCTCCACGGATCATACTCTGCTTGATCATACGAATTATTTGGTGTCGGCGCAGAACCATCGTCAGCAAATTGAAATGACCTGCCAATGTAGATATAATAATAATCCGGAGAAGCCTCACCTAGGGCTTCATAAAATTGCTCCGCAGCGTTAATACGAAAATGAAGTGTTACAACTCCTGGCATAATCTATCCTTCTATTATGCAGAAGCAGTATAAGTAACATTTATTGTATCGCCAGAACTCACAACCTTATCGCCAACTGTGAATAATCCAGCAGAATACAAAGTCCCTGAAGTCCCATCCTTTGCACTGTTACTGATTAAAAACGCTCCTTTTACCGTTCCCGATGCTGTTATCGAAAATGAAGAAGCTGAAGATGTTGACATACTCCCAGAAGATGCTGCAGACCATGCCGCTGTTTGCCTTACCGACTCTGAATAGTTCGGTGCATACGATGGTCCAGCTTCTTTCCATCCACTATGTGAACTTGCAGTATCGCCAGCTGCAATTGCAGAATAACTCACGGAACTAATAAGACCAAAATACCAAGTAGCAATTTGAGTTTGGTTACGAAGATAAACATCAAGCAAACTATTTTTACCCGCAGTTGTAACAGTATTTTCAAATGTATCTGACCATTTCAAATTACCCTCAGAATCAAAACACTCGGCACTATAAACACCAGACAAGTCGAGTATGTCAGTACTCTCTGCCCTTCTTATCACTGATGCAGAAGCAGAATCCTCCGCATTAATCTTTTCTACTGTCATTGATATTCCTCCTAATTGAAAAGATATAACTCTTTCTCTTTTGCTATTTATACTCTTTATGTAGCAGTGCTGTAAGAAAACTGTGCATTATTTGTAGGTGGCGTATAATCTGTCCTTAGTGTAAACGCTGTGCCACTGAAGATGGTGTTGACGGTGTGATAAGTAGAACCATCCCAACTTCCACCAACAGGAACAATAATAAGATTCGAACCGTAACCACCAACACTGATCGAACCTGTATTTGCCTTGAGGTCGCCATTTGCAAAGGATGCTGTTGTTCCTGCATCTGGAGATACCGAAACAACAAATCTTGGTTTGCCGTCGAATGCACCGACTGTAACGGCAGAGTAAACAGAAATTTGTGTGCTCTGGTATGGCGAAATAACATTATTGGCAAACTGGACTGAAATATAAGTTTGATCGAGTTTAAAGTGATCAACAACCGGAGTATCCGTTGCCGTAATCGTTTCTGCACTCGATCCAGTAAGATTTGCAGTTCTGACTGCTGCACCAACAACCGAATCAGTGGAAGTCCAAGACTCAGCAACATTTGCGAGACGGGAAGCAGCACCCACAACGGAATCACCAGCAGTAATCGTTTCTGCACTCGATCCAGTAAGATTTGCAGTTCTGACTGCTGCACCAACAACGGAATCACCAGCAGTAATCGTTTCTGCACTCGATCCAGTAAGATTTGCAGTTCGCACTGCGCCACCAACAACCGAATCACCAGCTGTTACCGACTCGCCAACAATGTTTGCAGTTCTTACTGCGGCACCAACAACACTATCAGCAGCAGTAATGGATTCGCTATTAGAACCTGTAAGATTTGCTGTCCTAACCGCAGCACCAACAACAGAATCATTTGCTACAGCAGCTTCTGTAACAGCAACATTATGGTCAAGAGGTAGAGTTAAAATAGTTGATGGAGCTATATTTGCTTCGATAACAACATCCATATGCCCGAACATTTTAGTTCCAGCAGGGTGAAGAACTTTTTTAATTATTTCTTGATAATCAGCAATTTGTTTTTTTGCTTGTATAACGTATGAATATTCCTGATAATAAAAATTATCTTGAAGATATCGATTCCAACTCAAGAACCCCTTTGTGTCAGTATATTTTCCGGCATTCGTAACAACACCACTCACTTTACCTGTTCCGCTGCCATCATAATGCGCAGCTCTTGTTGTGGTTCTTGTTAAGTTATCTCTATCTTGATATGTATCGTCGGTATCAACTTGAGTTTTCAAATTTGTAAATGCTACTTCTTCATCCTTTCTGAAAGATGTACCACCAGCAGTTATAGAAACCGATACCACACTTCCTGGGGCAGTATTTGAAACAAGAATAGCATCTTCACCTTGTAATTTGCTGCCAGTATAACTCAAACTAGCAAGTTTCAAATCTTGTGTTCTTGGTGACCGTGCCTGAATAGCAGGAAGTGTCGAATAACCAGTTCCGGGATTAGAAATACGAATTTTATTGATTGCACCAACTGTAACATTGGTGTAATTAAATGCAGAAAGTAAAGTGCTTGTTGCATTTGCCGTGACAAATTTAGCAGTAACAGCTGTTGTATTTGCGCCTTCTGAAACAAAGAAACGTGAAGTAGAATTCGTTGCCAAATCGCAATTAGCAACAGGTAATATCTGTTGTACTGCTAAATTTGAAGTTGTTGTATTTGAAAGACCAGTAATGGTAGCACCTAACCCTGTTCCGCTACCTCCAATCACATTAATTGAAGAATTAGCACCAAGTTCATATCCAGAACCACCATCAACTACTGTAATTGTAGCGGCATTTGCTGCACTAACATTAAGAATTGTTCCTGTCGCAGTTGCACCACTTTCTTGCCCAGTAAGACGAATCGTATCACCTTTATTATGATATGCACCACCGTCATTTGTTTCAAGATCAACAAGGGATCCAGAATCTGAAGATATTTGAGCTGAGTCACCAGCTTCATCCGTAATTATTTCACCATCGAGAAATGTACCATCAACATTTTCTAATGTCAAATTAAATGAAGTTGCACCTCTTACTACAACTCGAGTAGCATCTTGCACTAATCCAGTTGCTCCAGATGTAGCACCTGTTAAAAGCATACCTTCAAATAATGTTGGATCTTTTGTAAATGGAGGTCCAACTGCTATGGTTGTTGTAACTGCCCATCTTCCATCAGAAGCACGAAGTATATCATCTCCCGGATAATAAAAATCAACTTCCATATCAAACAAAGCACGAAACAAAAACCGATATGATTGCTGAGAACCGCGTGTTCTGTAAAATTCTCGAATATGTTTTGTTAAAAGCCTTCTATCCGCTTGAACATTTTTCGGTATTTGTACCATAAATTCATTATGAAAATTGTCAAGAAAATCTTCAAGAGTTCTATCAATATCATTATAATCATATAACTTCCGAATAGCGTGCCCTGCTGCCGGACCACTAGACGAAGTTTCTTGTTCTAGATATTCATAATATGCTTTAAGAAAGTTTACAAAGCGCGGACCTTCATCCCGTAAAAACTCAGGAAACTGAGATTCTATGAGTGAAGAGATCTTATTATGTATCTCGTCCGCGCCAATAATTGCCATTTTTAGTAACTCGTCAGGGTGAGCGAGTTGGTTTCGTTCATGCTAGTTGTGCTGCCAATAGTTGTAGCTCTAATTCTACTTTCTCGGAGATTAGTGTCATCGTTAATAACATCAATGTTTGTTCCTGATATTAACAAAACCTGATTCCTTATTGGTTTCACATTAAACGCAACAAGTTTCGCCATCATAGAAAGGTCTGTGCCATAATCACTTGCAGAAAATCCTTTTAATTTCACTTGACCTGTGTCGTAATCAACTGTTCCTATATTTTCTTCAACATAAATTCTTGAACGATTCGCAAGATAATATACTCTCAGTATCCCATTACCGTCATCATCAAAATAACAAGAACTTGTTCCCTTAAAAGTAAATGATGTAGAGCTTATAGCATATTGATGTCCAGCATGAGGATGTTCAAGAGAACGATTAAAATTAATTACATAATTTTGCGAAGAAGTGGTTGGTCTAAACCTTTTTTCTGCGCTAATAGATGCCTGTGAACCAACAATAGAAGGGTCAGAAGAATCAATGAGATCAAGAAATCTTGAATATCTAAAAACTCCATCAAATGAATTTAAGAAATTTGTTTCATAATTTATAACTTGAGTTGCTACAGCATTTCCTATTTGATCTGAAGTTTTAGAAGTTGCCTCTGGATCAAAACGAACCTGAAGAGTAGGTTTGATATACATATATGTTGGATCTACAAATTCAACATCAATAGATTGAACATTATATTTTTCTAAATTTATGTTAATTCTGTTCTTTTCTGAACTAGAAATAACTGTTCCAACTTTTGGTTTCACACAAGCATAAACCTTACCGTAGATAGGAGGATCATTTTCTTCTCCACCCCAAACTCTAGCTGCCTGAATTTTAGCATTTTCTCGTATAATTATTCTCTCATAATCTTTAGATGTAACTGCTCTATTTTGAGTTTCATATGCGCGAGGCGCATTAAAACGTATATCTTCTATGCCCTCAGGAGCAACACCACCTGTAGCTCGTTCTGCTGTAACAATCGTATAATCAGTCTCACCGTCAATAGAAGCAGTAGAAGAAAACGTGTTTGCGCCATTAGTTCTATTTCCGGTACAAACTCTATAATCAATTGTAACAATATCGTTATTGAGAGGCTTTTTACCCATTACTCCATCACCAAATAAAACTTTATATCGAAAAGCTCTATCCGTTTCGACAAAAAATACCTGAGAACTAGAATTTGTTGTGTTTAAATCGCTTGCGAGGTTATATGTCTGAGCTGTTCCAGAAGAAGTTACCTGAACAGATATACTTCTTGTATCAACATCATCATTTTGTAAAACAAATTCAGTGTTAGCTGTTGTGAAAATAAAATCAGATTGAATTGGTATTCCTTCTATTATTTCCACATGACCAGAAAATCCATTAGTAGTGTTGGCAGGTAATGTATATGTTGTTGGTGTCACAAACGAATACGAAACACCATTCACACTAGATGTAAATTCAGTGTTCTTAGGTATAGTCAAATTACCTTTAACATCAGTAGCAACAGCAGAATTAAAAACTATCTGTACATTTGCCGTTGCACCTTGAGCGGACCGAACAGTATAACCAAGCTCCTTTGCGTGCGACGCAACATTTTCATATAATTGAGCAGTATCCATAAAAGATTCATTTGCTGCCATATTTGCATAAAAAGCATTATAATATGTATTATAGGCAAGAAGATCTAATAGGGTGCTAATAGCTGAATCATCAAAATTAAAATCAGCAAAATCCGGTTTTCCTGCAATATACGATTGCAAGTTTGCACGAATAGTTGAAAAATCTAATCCTGTAACTGAAATTGATGTATTTGCTGCCATTATCGAGCTCTTTCTAATACGAGGGTTGTTTCTATCGGATCATTCATATTAATTGGGCGATATACTATGCTCACATTCAATGCATTACCATCAATATTCGTAAAGACTTCAACATCAAGTAAAACCGCTCTAGTAATATAATTTTCAAATGCTGTTTCAATATCATTTTTTACGCCCATTTCTGTAGCGGGTCCAATAAGTTCAAATAACCTTTGACGGATATTGCAACCAAAATCTGGACGATATGGTCTTTCATAAAACCCAGTAAGAACAAGATTTCTGACACCTTGCTTTACTGCATCATTATTCTTTCTTACAAGTAAGCTGCCAGTCTTTGGGTGTGCTCTCAAATTAAGATCTAAGTCTTTATATACAACTGTTTTGCTTACGACTGGCATAGATCTTCATCCATCTTTATTTTATTTCTACTATTTATACGCAGTTTTTAATCTTCACAAGTTAAAGTATTCCAATTATAAAGTAAACAACCTGTTGCTGTATTATTTGCCGTTGATGGACCTGTCACAGTTCCAGTAGTTCCTCCATCTCCATTTGCAAATACATTATCACTTGCTGTAGTTGCTGAATTCGGAACCCAACTTCCATGCCCTGCAGTTGCGTCATTTAATCTATGTACAGCTATTCCGTTTGCCCATACATTTGGAGAACCAGCACTTGCCGGATCACCGCAAGAAGTTTTATCCCCAATTCTAACTAAGGCAGTTCCATTTACAAACACATTAGGACTTCCCTCTGCATATGATGTCTGATGAAATGCACTGGGCGTTGGAGAAGCGTGCCCAACATGACTGTCTTGTGATTTTCTAACTACTCCTGGCATTTTTTCCCCTAGTCCCCTACATCGTCCGGATACTCATAAACAATACCTTTGGCAGCAGCATTTGGATCTTCACTATAATCTTTATCAAGAGCACCGCCAAATACTGCTTCCATTCTTTTACCCTGTGCTTCCATTTGTCGTTTTAGTTCTGGATTTTCTGCAACTTTAATCATATCGCCAATAAGACCGGATTTAACAATAGAACCCATCATTCCGTCGACCTTTGCCATACCACCAGCTGCCCTCGTTTGAACAGTTCCACCAGTTCGAGTTCCTTCTGTTTGACCTGTAGGTGGCATTGGTCTTGCCATCGCCTTCGCTATAAGATTTCTTGCTGTTCTTGTTTCCTTTTCCATCGCAGCAGTTGGACTTGCGCTACCTTTAAGAGATTGCCATGGTGAACCTTTTTTTGGCATTAAATTGATTATACTGTTAATGTTTTCCAATTTCTTTTCTGGTTTTTGTACAACATCATTAAAATATTTCTTTTTGATACTCGCTTCAATTTCTACAGCAAGTTTTGATGTAGTTTGGATTAATTTGGACATCTCTTCAGACTCAGCTGCCTCTTTAAGTTTACCCACCCATTCAGGTGTTATAACACCAAGTCCAATCGAATTCTTAGGAATTACTGGAGTTGGTGGTTTAGGAGGTTCATCAACATCCATAGAATCCATATCAGGTGCTTCTGTTGGTTGTGAATTTTCAATGACCTGATTTTCGACAACTTCCCAATTTGGAGTAGCACCATAAAAATCATAATCACTACCTGCTTCTTGTGCATCCTCTACTGCACCGTCAACATCATATGTTGGAAAACTATAAGATATTTCCGCTACTTTTTCAGCAGCTCCAACAAGATTCCCAGAAGACAATAATCCCAATAATGATTTCATTTCATCCGGAAGTTTTTTATCGACTTTAACGCCGCCGCCAGCAGCTCCTGAAATACCTTTTGACAACTCATCCGTTATTGACTCCATTTTTGATTTCATAGTGCCTATGTTAGTTGCCATATCCGATTTTACTTCACCAATTTTACTTTTAAGTTCAGCGGATTTGGCATTAATTTTATCAAGAGAAGGGTTCAGACCAGGTGAAACAGATGGAACCTTTCCTGCTAAATCCATAGGATTAGGAATACTAGGAAGAGCAGGAACCTTTGGGGCACTTAATCCTTCTTCCTTTAAATAATCAGCACCTGATAAACTAATAACTGGCATAATTTTCTCCCATTAATCAGGGTTCATGTAAATGTTAGGTCCACCAGTGATTGTAATGTTACCACCAGATTCATGATCCCAAGTACCAACGCTCCATGATTTAAGGTATGATTCAGTTCTAATTTTCATATAATCTTTAGAAGCAATAACTAAAGTTTCACTTGCTGCTATGTTTTCATGACCAAATGTTATTTGTGTATCATCCCCTACAACCGTTCTATCAGATCTACCTAAAACAAACTCATCTTTGTTTGCATTAAAGTTTATGTTGGTATTTCCTTCAACTGATTCGGAATTATTACCAACAATAATTTTTGAATTATTTTTAGAAACACGCTCAAACTGATTTCCGTTTATTTGAGTTGATCTATTGCCCAATATATCTGTTGCATGATTTTTAACAACTTTAGTAAGCATATCACCATGTACAGTTAAATGATAATCGCCCGCAACTTCCTGTATTAAATTATTTTTAAAATACATTCGCGCTTCGCCTTCAACTGTAAGATTACACTTACCTTTTACGAAGACATTTTTATCTGTACAAACAATTTCATAATCATTATTAACAACCTTGGTCATTCGGGAACCATCTGGTTGAATTTCATAAAAAGTTCCCGTTCTGTGATACTCATGAATTCTTTCACAACCATCAGTATCATCTACTTCAAATGCATGACCTGAAGTTGTTTGTGTTACATGATTATCCGGATACGCAGAAACCATCGCTCCTCTATTTGGAGGTTCAGACCAAACTAAAGGAGGACGATTTTCGTCTGTTGGACTTGTTTTTCCAGAATCTTTTTCCCCATATGTGACACCGCTCCTATTTTTTGCCGTCGTTAAAGTTTGGCGTGCTGCCATAGGAACATCTTCTACGCGATTTCTTATCTTTTCTTCTGTTACTTTATCCTCAAGAAATCTATCATAAGCAAGTTTAGGAGTATCAGGATAATTAAACTCTTTTGGATAAGTAGCATTTGGATCTGAAAACCCTTTAGATGTATCTTGATATGTAGGGACACCAGGAAAGGAACCCATAACCATAGGCATTTGGGCATTGTCGCCATCCATAAAAAATCCAACAACATGGGAACCTTCAATTAAACCAGTTGCGGATGTACCGATTGCACTAAATGATGCGGAAGTAACTGGCATCAAAACTTGCGCCCAAGGCAAATCAGTATATGGTAACACAGCTGGATCATCGGTATGAAACCCAAAACAACGAACCCGAACGCGTCCGATATTAAGTGGGTCTTTTAAGTCCTCAACGACGCCAAACCACCAAACAAAATCTTTGCCTATCCATTCTTTATCCTTAATCATTATAAATCCCCAAAATCATCAGTATCATCTAATACAGGATACTTCAAATAAGAATCCTTTGTTATTGTCAGAGCAGTATAATAACTATCAGGAGTTACAGAATGACGTAGACTCACAATAAGATACTTCCCTGACGACAATTTATCCATTAGATTATCTGAGGCAGAAGCTGACTCCCCAGTAGAAGGAACATCAATATCTATTAAATCGCCAGCTTGTATAGACGAATTTCCATAAACTAAAATTTCTATAGCACCTGTAAGAAATTGATTATGTACTGCTGTTGATTTTGCTAAAAAATTTTGCTTACGAACAGGTTGATTTCTTATTTCATAATCTCGTTCAGTACAGTAAGAATTATGAGCAGAAACATAATTTGAAACTAAGTATTTTTCCAAAGATTGGTCTTTACTAAATTCTTTAGAAATATTTTCTGGTAATAGCGCATGAGTGGGTCTTTTTTTTGATCTCCATTTAGGAGGATAATATGTATCGTGATGTGAAAATTTATTTTCAAACATTGATTTTGCTATTGGGTCATAATATTTTACATTCACTCCATATTGCCCACCTAGAATTCCATCTAAAGAACTGAAAGAAACTGGTTCGGTCAAACTTAATATTTTGCTTCCTTCAATTTTTTTGTCAGCTTCAGTATTACCTGTGACATACATATATTTACGTGTTGATTTTGCAGATATTAACGATTGTAAGTTACGAAATTTATATCCTGAATTTGTTTGCCAAAAATAATAATTAGAATCTGTATTACCCTTCGCTTCAGCTTCTGATGCTATTTTTCGAATTGCACCAATAGGTGTTTCTCTAACAAACGTATGACTAATTTGACCATTAGTAAAATCATAACCACGATCTGCAGAATAAGCAAGTCCAAAATATCCTTCCAATAGTTGTTCTACAATTTCGAGAGCTGTTCCTCGATATGCTTTTTCTACTTTCTTATATGATGAATGTAAGAAATCACCAGTAACACACGATAAAGCATATGATTCCAATCTATCTCGCTCTCTCGCGCGACCCTGAAGTTTATATACTCGCATAGGACGTTTTTCTTCTGGGGAAATACCATGTGATGATTTAGCATCACTCACATTTAAAGTTTTATGATTGGGATTTTCCGCTACTTTATATGGACTGCCATTAGATATTACAGCTTCATGCCCTCTTGCATCTTCATAGGTATCAGAAAAAGCATATCTCAAAACCTCCCCACCAACTATTGGCAAAGTATCTTTAATATTAGAACCATCCCTCAATGTTATATTTACACTTACAGTAGGATTGAGCATACTTTCAAAATAATTTAACTCGGCATAAATTGGCGAAAGATCTTGAATGTGGGATCCACTATTATTTGTGATTTCAAGTCTTTTCAGAATCGCTGTTCCGTCTTTAGGTTCAATCGCCATTAGAAAAACATTTCCTTATATTCTTCAATCATGCCCGTGACAAACCCTTCATCTAACAATTTAATATTCCTTCTCGCTTCATTTAAATTATCTTCATGAGTATACGCATCTATTTCTCTTCTAGAAGTTGCGGATAACGTATCATATGTTGATTTATCAACAGTTACATATCTTGCTGGAATGTTTAGTGTTTCGCCAAAATCATTAGTAAATTTAGAAGTGGCATATATAAGTTTTTCATAACGATTAACTGTTGCTTGCGCACTTGCTATACTTCCATATTTTTGACGAATATATTTTTCAAAATTTCTAATGCTTAAAGGCCATTGGAAATAAGGATCAACAATTTGATTGTACATAAAAATTAACCAATCTAATCTGCTATCTCCATAATACTTTTGCGCTATTACATCTGGACGTTCGCCATCTTTTACTTCATATTCATAATAAACTAAATGAGATGCCCCCGCAATTTCTTTAATTAACAATCGTTTTGATATATCAGTTACAAATAATTGTTGCGTCTTTGATCTACGTGCGCTACCGGAACCGCTGCTTTTTGCTACCGGAAGGTCATACAAAGTTGTCGGAAAACCTGAAAAATAATGAGTCATTTATTTCTTCCCTAGAGGTCTGCTAATCCAGAAGCATTATCTTCTGCGGCAGCTTTACCTCTTGTTTGTTCTGCTTTTACTCTCTTTTCATTTTCGAACGCAAGAGCACCAGCATCCCACATATCCATTTCTTGAAACGTCATTGAAATCTCAACTTCAGCTGGTGCTACTGAACTTTCATCCCTAATATAAGCAGCATATCCCTGAGGGTGATATTGAACATTAAATGATTTAAGAATTGAAGTTTTATATGAAAACAAATATTCTGGTTGACTGAATCTTAATTTAAAAATATGAGGATATGTTAGAAAATTTCTTTTTATTTGTGCGGTCACTGATGTTGAACTTCCACTCATATCAGCATAATATGGATGCATCCACATTTTAAGATTTGCAATTATTGCTCTTATCACTTTAGATTCTGCAGAGTTTTTTGGGGAAAGACGATAAGAAAATTGATGCTCCTTAAATTGTACTCCCTGAAATAAAACAACACGATGAGGATTAGCAGCAACTCCTCTTGCTGCCGCAATACCAGCTTTCACTGAAGCTGGTGCTTTTCTTGCTCCAACAGCAGCAAGAGTATCCACCGCTCCAGCAGCAGCTCCTGGTGCTGTAAAAGAATCTTTTGCTTTTTCGTAAAAAGACGAAAATACTTTACCAACTCCTGAAGCAACAGCACTTGCACTGTCCCATTTCGTTTCTGCCGACGCTAAACCTTTCACAGTTTCCTGAACACCTGCGGCAACAGAATCTATGGTTTGAGATGTTATACCAGCAACAGCTTCACCTAATGCACCCAAATCTTCATTTTGATAATCTATTTGATATGCAGTTGAAAGACTTGCTGGCATTGGTAGATATATTTCACCTATTGCTTTATCTTTAATGCTCTGCCCCCTCAACCCACTCATAGACATTCCACCATGAGTTTTTCTCCTGTAGCAAGCAATGCTTATAAAGTGACCATGCTGTTCAACATCGAGAGGAAACAACATTTGTGGTGCTCCTGCAACCGTTTCTAATCTTTTTAGTGGATTTGCTGCTGTGCTCATATTATTTTTCTACCTTTGTAACTAAATAATCTTAGTTCGTTCAAACTATTTATATCAGAAACTGATGGCATACAAAGGAAGATTTAAACCGCGCAACCCAAAAAAGTATCTCGGAAACCCTACGAACATTATATATCGTTCTAGTTGGGAACTTAGAGCTATGAACTATTTTGACCGAAATGAAAATATTATGAGCTGGGCGAGCGAAGAATTAGCAATACAATATAAATCTCCCATCGATGGCAAGTTGCATCGCTACTTTCCCGACTTTTATATAAAAGTGAAAGAACGTAATGGTCAAATCCGTATTAAAATTATAGAAATTAAACCAAAAAAACAATGTAAACCACCCGAACCACAAACAAGAAAGACTAAGAAGTATATTTCAGAGGTTGCTACATGGGGAATAAATAGTAGCAAATGGAAAGCTGCACAGGAATACTGCGCAGATCGGAATTGGGAATTTTTAATCCTCACGGAAAAAGAGTTGGGAATATAACTTGGTCGCTTATCGATTTGAACGAATTCTAAAAAGGGGTGAAGAGGAAGCACCTGAAAGAGAAATGGCAGCGAGGCAATGGTATAGGAACCAAGCTCGTAGGACAACTGCGAACCCCGAACAACTGATTAGAAGTGATCGAGATAGATTTCGAATTAAACCTCAAATGGGAAATTTGTATATCTTCAAATATGATCCTAAAGGTAAAAGCACTCTCCCATATTATGATAGATTTCCTCTTGTTATTCCGATAGAAACAAGTAGAAAAGCAGGAACAGTCAGAGGGTCTAGTTTTACGGGAATAAACCTACATTACCTTCCTTTAAAAATTCGTGCTAGATTTTTTGACGCTTTATATACAAATGTGACAGACGGTGGGGAATTTAATATTAATTATAATTTAATGACCAAATCTAAGAAATATAGATTTTTCAGACCTTGTATTAAGCAATATCTTTTGACCAATGTAAGATCTAGATTCTTTTTTATAGAACCTAAAGAATGGGATATCGCTTTATTTCTACCATTAGAACGATTTACCAAATCAACAAAAGCAACAGTACATAGAGAAAGTTTGTTAAAGGTGCAATAATGAAAGCATTCAATGTTAATGATTTTACATCAGAGCTGAATAAAAGAGGAGCAGCAAAATCGCATAACTTTGCTGTAGCACTTCATCCTCCTCCTAAATTAATGAAACTATTCCCTTCTGGTGTTGATTGGTTGCCACTACGGATAGAAGCGGTAAACCTACCCTCTCGCAGTCTTATGACCCTAGAGCAGAGATATCACGGTCCAGTTCGCTATATGCCATATTCTGTAATATATACTCCTGTTACTCTTACTGTTATTCTAAGTGACAATATGATAGAACGAGAAATGTTTATGGCATGGCAGGATATTGGAGCTTCGGTTCCGGATGGACCTAAAGATTTGGAATCTCCGAGAAGAGGAAATTTCGGGACTCCCGGAAAATATGATTCTTCCTATTATGATGATATAAAAGGAACAGTAGAAATATATCAATTTCCAGAAATGCCTGGTCTACAAGGTAGAGGAGGCGGTGGTGGTGGACTTCTTGGTACCATTTCGGGTGTAGCAGCTGCTGTTGGGTTTGACCCAAGTATTATCAGTAGACCTTTAGGATTTGATATAGGTTCAATGTTTGGTGGAAGTAGTGTCCCTTCGATAAAACATACAGGAAAAATAACACTTAATGAAGCATACCCCCGAACTGTAAATGAGGTTTCTATGAACTGGGCATCAGATGAAATTGCAAAATTACAAGTTGAAATAATGTATTTTGATTTTGAGGAAGATTTTGTGAAGAAAATTCCTGATGCTGGTGGAGGAGATGACCTTGCTGGAAATATTCGTAAGGGATTAAATATGATTAACAAATTCAAACCCGCAGTATCGGGTCTGATAAAAGGTGGAGGTGGTTCTCTACTTGCTGGCGCAAAAGGTGGTTTAACAAATGTCGGAGCGTCAGTTAAAGTATTTTAAATGAATGAAAGGAGTATATAATGGCTTTACCAAAACTAGCAGCTTTGAAGTTTAAGACAAAACTTCCTTCAAATGATTTGGAAGTTGAATACAGACCATTTCTCGTGAAGGAGGAGAAAGCTCTACTTGTTGCAATGGAAGCTGAAGATACATCACAAATGATTTTGTCTCTTCGAGAAATTGTTAATAATTGCGTAGATGGTGACCAATTTGATGTAGGAAAAGCACCATTTTTTGATTCTGAATATCTTTTCCTACAAATGAGAGCAAAGTCTGTAGGAGAAGTGTCCACATTAGAATATGGACATACAGATGGTGTAAATTATGATGGAGTTAAATGCGATCACATCACTGAACTCAAGGTTAATTTGGAGGATATTAAAGCAGAAAAACTAGAAGGTCATACTGATGAAGTTCGAATTAGTGAACAATTATATGTTAAAATGAAATATCCTTCGCTGATGGAATTATCAGCTCTTGATTTTGCTGACCAAGAGTCTACTGATGAGTTTAAATTGGTAGCAAATTGTATTGATTATGTCTTCGACGATAACGAAACATATGAAGCGGATACGGAGCAAGAAAAAATTTCATTTGTAGAATCGATGAATACTAAACAAATGACAGAGCTGGGTAAATTTTTTGATACTATGCCCAGAATTCGTCATGAAATACCTTATACTTGTGAAGGTTGTGGTCAAGAAGACGTTTTAAAGTTGGAGGGACTATCTGATTTTTTCTAATAGCCCTTTCCCATATGAGTCTAGGAAATTATTATGACTTAAACCATTCTTTGATGCGATACCATAATTGGAGTTTAAGCGACATTGATAATTTAATACCGTGGGAAAGGGAGGTTTATGTTAAAATGATAACAGATGCTGTTAAAAAGGAGAACGAAGAATTAAATGGCTAGTTTGATTTCAGCTATACCATTGCTAGGTGGCGGTGCTAAAGGAGAAAAGGTGTTATCTCAAAACACTTTTGAGGTTTTCTCGACCAAATTATATGAAATTTTTTCCGTTTTGGATAAAGAAGAAGAAAAACGTGATAGAATAAATGCAAGACTTGAAAAACTAAAGATGCGGCATCGGAAAACCAAAAAAGACGAAATCCTCGATGATGGCGAGGACGAAGAAAAAGAAGGTATGTGGGATGGTCTGAAAAAAATATTTGGTATGCTTAAAGGTATTATTTTGACCCAAATGCTTGGTGGTCTGAAAAAAATTATTATAGGAATAAGAGCAGGATTCAGACTTCTTGGTGTGTTGTTTAGGAGATTCACAGGACTAGCTCGATTAATTCTAAGAATGTTGGGATTTAAAATAAAGATTCCGAAACCACCCAAAGTTGGTTTGCTTAAAAGAGTCGCCGGACTATTAAAGTCAGCAGGTAGAGGTGCCAAAAAAATAGGAAACTTTATAAAGAAACTATGGAAGAAACTATTTGGACCAGCTGCAAGTATTGCGAAAGCTCTGGGATTACAAACTGCAAAAGCAGTAAAGGCGTTGAGGGCAAAGATTAGTAATCTTAGAAGCAATTTAAAAATTCAACAATATGGACTCACGGCATGGAGAAAGGTGGCAAATAAAGCAAAGGCTTTAAGGTTTAAGGCGATACAACAAATATGGAAACTTCAAGCATCAGTAAAAGTGTTGAATGGAAGGATAAAAGGTCTTTTAGCAGATGCGGCGAAAGCTACGTCGAAAGCTGCAACAAATCTGATAGAGGCGTCAAAAGAAGCAGCACGAAAGGCAGTAGCAAAGCAGGTAAAACTTATTGAGAGTCTAAGGGGACAACTGAAAGGTCTTGACGGTCAATTAAAAGGTGCCAACCAAGCTCTGGCAGCAGCACAAAAGAAAATAAGTGCAATTGCAAAACAGTTAGGGAAATTGGGTCTTAAAGGTGGAACAGCTGTTCTTTCTACTGCGAAAGGAATAGCAGGGGCATTTACAGGTCTCAAAGAAAGCATTATCAATACCGCAAGGGATGCTGGATTTAAATCAGGAAAAAAAGAAGGAGTGAAGGCAAAAGTAAAAGCAACGCAAATAAAAGCTGATGAATTATTATCACAAAAAAACCGAGATCTTACGTCCAAACTGCAGCAACAGATAACCGAAAATAATAATCTTAATGATAGAAATAAAAATTTAAAGAATCAAAATACAAGATTACAAAATGCAGCAAATGTTGTAAAAAAGAAACCTCCCGTAAACCTAAAAGCAGGAGCAAACATTGCATCATTTATGGATGCTCCAACAATGAAAGGAACACCTATTAAGGGTCTTAACATAGATTCATTAAAAATGAAAGGAGCACCTGTATCCAAAATACCTGTTATGCAACCTGCACCAAATGCTAAAAAATCTGCAATATCAAAAGTAGTAACATTGGCATTGAAAGCTGCTAAATTCCCTCTAGGATGGATGTTAAGAAAACTACCATTTGGAATAGGAGTTGCGTTCAGTGCTTGGTTCGCTACAATTGATTTCTTAAAAGGGGATTATACAGGTGGTACCATAATGACTGTTAGTGGAATTGCAAGTGCGTTCCCCGGAATTGGAACTGGAATTTCCATAGGGGCGGATGTGATATACATAACAAGAACTGTATATAATAGTCTTTATGCTTCTGATATGAAAAATCACCCAAATGTAAAATTTACAGCATCAAAAACTATATTTGATTACCACTTCACGACCCAACCTATGCTTGTGGCATCAAGACTACCAGAAATTAAAGATGAAGTTTTACGACAGATTATGGAAATGATAAAATCAAAAGAAATGACGGAGCAAGAAACCTTAAAAGCTATAGAAGAATATAAAAAAGGTGGTGTATACGGAGCAGGATTATCTATAACAGAGTTACATTCTGGTGCCGAGAAATCGCGAATTATGGGAGAAATTAAAAGAAAAAAAAGAGCAGGTGAACCCCTTACAGGTGAACTTGCTACAGTAGACAAAGATATAAAAGCGTGGAAAAAATACAAAAATCTCCCGCCTTGGAGTGGGAGATGGGATCCGTCCCAAAAAGGTGGATTAAATGAAAATCAATTTTTAGCAGCAAGAGACGCTGGTGAACAACCCCTATTGCAACATATGACGAAGTTGAGAGAAGAAGAGATAGGCGAACTGGGTGAAACGATCAAGGGTGGCACCACAATTACTAATTGGTCTTTGGATGATGAAAGAAAAGAACTCGTAGAATTAAAAAAAGAATTAGCATTATTAAAAGCTCATGTAGGAAAAACTCGAGGAACCGCAAAAATGTATCTTCAACCAATAGTTGGAACTGTGTCGGTTGGTCATGGATACTAAGGAAAATTAAATGGCATCAATGAAAGATATAATGTCAACAACTGGTCAAACAGTCAAAGCGGGTGTTGCACCAGTTGCCGCAGTAGGTAGAGGCGGCAAAAAGGTTGTAAGAGGAGTTGCTAAAGCTGGGGCGGCAGTAGCAGGAGGTGTAGCAGCAACTGCAGCTGCTCTTCAGGATCCCGATGAATTTGCGTACCAAGCGGCAAAGGGAGCTCTGTTGGCAGGCGGGGCAAAAATTCTGGGTATAGGCAAAAAAGTCTTTGCGGATAACAAAGAAAAAAAAGAAGCAAAAGATAAGCACGATACTCTCCACAAAGATGCATCAAAGGGAAGTCCAGAAAGACAACCAATATCCGATGAAAAATTTGGAGGATTTTCAGAAAAAGTATTCAATTTGTTAAATAATTTAGTTGAGGATAGTAAAAAAGAAACCGCAGCATTAGTAAAAGAAGAACTCTCGAAAAAGGAAGAAACTGCTGAAGGGAAAAAACTTGCCGCCGGAAAATTACAAAAAAAATCAAAGCGCGATAAGAAAAAAGGTGGATTTGATTGGTGGAAACTGCTTCTGTTCGGAGGAATCGGAGCAGCAGTCTTTTTTGGTATTAAAGAATTTAAAAAAGTTTTAGAAAGTTGGGAAAAAACATACGATTCACTCAAAAAGAAAGTTAAATCATTCACAGATATTTTCACCAATATCGGCGATAAAATAAAAAACTTCCTTAAAAGTGTTGGACTTGATTTCGGTGAAGATGAAAAATCTGATTCAGGCGAAGCTCCGGCAACCGCTACGGCAACCAAAACAGCAGCTGCACCCAAAGTAGAAGAAACAGTTGATTTAGATGATGCAGAATCTAAAGCTGTAGAAGAAGCGGTAAAAAATCAACAACAATTAAAACAACCTATAAAAGAACAATTAAAAGTAGTAAATCAAGAAGTAAAAAAAGATGAAGACCTTGGTTTAAAACCTGAAGACTTTGAAGGTGATGACGACGAAGCACCAAAAGTAATAGAAGCAAAGGCAAAAAAAGAAGAAATTGAAAACGAAAAAGCTGTAAAAGAATCCGAAAAAGTTATTAAGGCATCCGATAAAGTTATCAGTGATGATGCGGGGAAACCTGAAAAAATGCTAAAGGATGTAGAAAAAGCAGGTGATCCAAAAGAAGCAGCTAAAATTATTAAAGATACCGAAAAAGATGATTTCGAAAAGCAAGAGGATGTCCTTAAAACAAGAAGTGCATGGATAGATGCCAATAATGAATACCTTGATCTAAAGAAAAAATATGAAGAAGAACGTAGGCAAGAAAGTCAAAAACTAACAAAAGGATCAGAGGGTGGTATCATAGATGAAGGTGGTGATGCTGATCTTGGTGACAGAGTGAAGACATGGGAAGGAATAATTAAAGAAATAAAAGAGGACAAAGAACTCAGTGCAGAAGAAAGGAAAGAAGAACTAGCAGAGATAGAAAAATCTAGGTCATTGATTGATATTGATAAAAAATACGAAGCTGATCTTGTAAAATTAGAAGCAAAAGCTGAAGCAGCTCGAATAGCACGTGTTGATGCGGAAAAGAAAAGGGATGAATCAGATAAAGCAGACGATGCAGAAGATGCGCGCATCGAAAAAGAATTTGATAAATTAGAAAAAGGTTCTGGAGCAAAAACTGCAACTGCAGCGGCATCACCAACTACAACAATTTCAAAGTCAGTTACAGGATCCGCAGGTGGGCAGAAAACTGATCTAGGATCGGGAGTTACAAAAACGGCAGGAGCTAACCAAACAACAACCACAGTGACACAAAAAGGTGATGTACAGAGAACAACGACTACATCTGTGACAGGCGGTGGATCCATTAAGAGAACAATGTCTTCGGAACTGGCGTCAGCAGATGACAAGCAATTGGCAGAGGAGAGAGAAGGAAGTAAAATCAAGCGTGGGTTAATGCGAGCTAAAAGAGAAGAATTGGGATTTAAGAAAGGAAGTCAAGCACGCAAAGACCCAACATACAAGGCATTTAGAGAAGAACTTAAGAAAATGAGTATTGAAGATCTTAGAAAAATGCAAGCAGAAGTCTTACCTCCAATGAATGCTGGCGATATGAAAGGTGAAGTTGCAACTGGAGGAGGGAAAGCGATACAGGATGCAAAAAGATTAGCTGCTATTCAAGCAAACGCCGCAAGAGGAACGACTAATCCAGACGCTACTCTTCACGCAGCAAACCATGCTCAAGGAAGTTAATTTAAATTTGCCCAGCTTGTGAGCTCGTTCATTATACCCCACTGATAATTATTCGGATCTGCCGATTCGGTCGGCCATCCGTTTGCATATCTGCCTCCTGTACGATTTTTCCATTGCGGTGCAGATAAATCAAGTCCGGGATAACCTCTATCAGAACTTACCATCACAACAGATTTAGATGGTTTGACCTCAAAGTCAAACGATTCACAAATTTCTAGTTGCCTTTCCTTATATTTTGTTGGCATATAATCTGCGCTGAATTCCTGCAATACCTGAGTGTGAGCAACAGCTGCCAATAAAGGTGTATAGAAATAAGTGTTCAATGCTTTAATATGATTTGGTGAATTCTTAGCAAATAATGTTCCTACTCTAAATGATCCAGAAGCAAAAGCCTTAGATGTGGAAAAGCAAACTCCCTGAACGCATGGATAGTTTACCTTTATTTCTATATCATGACACATCCCAAACCAGCAACAATCTATTAGCACAGGAATGTTAAGTGTCGAACAGGTTTCCATAATTTTATCAAAATCTTCAGGAACGTCGCCTGTCCATGCAAAAGGAACCGAAACTATAAGCGCATCACCTTCTCTTAAATCATCCTCATGTAACCAAGTAAAATTACCACGCATAGTCATATTAGCGGTAAACATATATTCACCAGCAATAAGACGTAGTCGGCGATCACGGAATATCCAATGATACTCAGTAATTGCTTCAGTGCAACCATTAATAATATATTGTTCTGGAAAATCGTCGAGACCTTCAATATTATTCAATTTAGAACTTGTAATCCATTGCTTGAACATATCCATAAATGGTTTTCCGGTTTGCGGGTTCCCTAACCATTTTTCTTTATCCGCAACAAGAGTAATCCAATCTAAATCACTAAAACAATTCTTTATATCTGGATCTACAATTGGTTTAATAAGTGGCAATATGTTCATGATATACTCCTATAATAAAAAAAGAGGGAGGGGAAGACCCCTCCCACTCAATTTAGTCATCATCCTCGGCAAGTTTTTCAAAGAATGCCAAGTTATCATCAGAACCTGAACTGGAATCTGAATCCCATGACGCCTTAGCAGTTTTCCCAACGGAAGGTGCTTCAGTTGGCATAGAAACAACCTTATTCGTAGCTGGTCCACCGCCCAAACCAAGAACACGTTCGAGACGTGCCTTTAACTGATCATAGGACTTGAACTGATCCGGAGCAATAAAGGAAGCGAGTGAATGCTCCCCTTCCCAAACCGTTTCAAGGGTATCATCGTTTTCCGAAAGCGGAGAAGGATCGTCGAACTCTGACTTGTCGTAATTACGATATCCTTCTACATTACGAATCTTCATCTTAAAGTTGGCACCCTGCCACAAGTCAAAAGGATTAACAGCTTCCTCATCCTCGAACGTAGGATTCATTTGTTCGTTGATCTTATCAAAGATCTTCTTTCCGAACTTATAGAGGAAAACCTTACCTTCATTATCAGGATTTGAAGGATCCTTAACAACATATATATTAGAAATATATGTAAGGCGACGCTTCTGCTTACGAGCAATTTCCTTATCTTTCTCGTCGCCGCTATTCCAGAGCTGGGAATTATGCTCACTAACAGGATCTTGCTGACCTAAAGTTGTTAGGGAGTTTTCGATATACCAACCTCCCGGACCCTGAAACCCATGAGACCAAAGACGAACCCAAGGAACCTCTTCACCTTTTGGGGCAGGAAGAAACCGGATAACCGCATAACCGTTACCAGCTTTATCGACTTCTGGTTTCCAGATTCGGTCATCGGATTCTTTAGCAGTTGTATTGGAAGAAAGTTTTTCAACTTCTTTGGTGAGTTTGTCGAAAGAAGTAGTTCTTTCGCGTTTTAGTGCTGCGAATGTATCATTCATTTGTATACCTCGTATGTTTGAATGTTTTGAGTATGTTTAATTGTCCACTGAATTTCATAGCGTAACCATATATTTATACCTCATTTTAGTTGAATTGTCAAGACTTATTTTAACCATCAAAACGATCATAATCAATTTGCGCTTGCACCCAAGGATCAACTTTCTCAGCTTTCAGTTTTAAAACTTCTGCTTTCAGTTGTTCGTTTTCCTTTTCCAGCTCAGCAATTTTTTTAAGTGCTCGTAGATACGCAGAATTTAAATCACTCATACGAATATCTCCTTCATAATAGATTTAATATTCTTTGAGTCCAATTTTAGGAACCCATCATATTTTTTAAAACTCTTTGCCACGTCAGACCATATGAAATCTTCAACGATTGTATTGTCCCAAACCTTTATATACCCAAGCACCCTATTCGCCGCGATCATAGATTCAATATTTAAATGTCCTCCTAGATACATACGAAGAACTTCAGGGTGACTATTCGTATCATCCACCTGCCACATATCAGAAACATTAGTAGGAGCAGCGTCTTTAATTTTATTCATATCCTCTCGGAATATATACGAAAATGAATCCATTTTCTTTTTCCATTTATCATATATTCTTTCAGACTGTAAATTTGCTAATTCTCCGATCCATCTACCAGTAGCATTTTCAATAAAATTCGCAACAAGATAATCAGTTAATTCATTATCAGAAAATCGACGCTCTATTTTTTGAAAGAAGAACACATCTTTTCTTTTTTCAAAAGCATTTAATGATCCGGATTTAGACTTTCCCGCATACTTAAAGAAATCATAATCCGTAGTAAAGTGCAACTTGATTGCCAGATACCGTTGATATGCTCGATAACCTTCCATAACTATCTGGGATTTTCCTTTTGATTAATCATAGTCCGCTCCCTATCCCTAGGAATACGATTTTCAGAAATACTATTATGATAGTCCTTAATGCTATCTTGAAAAAGATTTCTTGATAAACTTGTTACGTCTGCCCAAGCATCATAATTAATCTTTTTCTTATATTCATCTATCTTATTCATACTGGCAGTTTTGCTCCCTTCTTTTTAAGCATATTCAAATTAGCTGCTTCATTGCGAATAATTTTTCGAGTTCGATTGTTAAGAAGCGATGGGACGCTTTCTATTTCGAGACCAGTCTTTTGACATATATCTACAATAGCATCTATGTATGAAATGCGATCAGTAGAAACTCTCTCTTCTAAAAGTTGATTGAATTTTGTAGTCGACATAATATCAAGTTCCTTCGAAATGTTTGTACTCAACTGACTATCCCTCCGGTGTTTGCTCTTTCAATATCTTCACTAAGAAGTTCTGGGTAATATATTTCAAATGCAACAGCATCTTCAGTACAAACAAAATAGTGAAATTCCCCAGGTTTTACAGTACCAAATTCTCCTGCCTTAAGAATTGTTATGTCTGTTAAATCATAATCACTCTTCATAACATGAATTTCTAATTCACCTTCCTCTACAAAAAATCCATTCCATTTATGAAGATGTTTATGCGTAGAACAACGATAACCTTTTTTCACAGCAATCCTATGAAATTCTACGACTGGAGTCTGAAGAATTGCTTCTGTTTGCCCCCATACTTTTCCTGATTTAACAGTCATGCTTTAACCTTTCAACCATCAAATACTTTCCAAGAAGAAACTGGATGTAATCCATGAGTTATTTTTTGTTGATTTTTATGTTTAAACGTAAACATTCCATCCCCAACAATAGATATTCTTTTGTCTTTTAGTTGTTCCACTGTTTTAATTTCAAATGGGTCTTGCATTTCAAAGTCCCCTACAGGTAAGACTTCATGCGGAACTGCTCCGGGAAATAAAAATAAATGACCCTCTTGTGGTACGAATGACCAAGAAGATGAGTTATATATGTTCCAATCTCCTGTATTGAACATTTCAAAGAAACCACTATGAGGTTGATTTATATGTTCCGCATAAAAACAAATATTATGCTGAAATGAATCAGGAATGTTAGCGTAATAGATAAATGAAATATGAGAATCCTTATGATGATGTCTTTTATTAATTTCATTTACATTAAGAACATTAAAGTAACTCTTAGAAATATAAAACTCTAATTCATCCATATTAATATTGAATAAATTTAAATACTCCCGTACAGAACGAGTTATGAAAGAATAAATTTCCGAAAGACTTTCATCATGTTGTAAATACGGATCATGTATTTCTTGATTCCCAATATTACCAATATGATCTAACCCTACTTCCCAAATCTTTTCTTTAAATTCAAATGCTCTTTCATATTCAAATTCGCATATCGTTGTAGGAAATAATGTGTGAGTTATCATTTACATATACCGAACTGCTTTGTCTATTGATTGTAATTGACTAAGTATACCTGATAAATCTTTAAGGTCTACCATATTCGCTCCATCACTAGGTGCATTATCAGGGTCTTGGTGTACCTCGAGGAACACACCTGCAATCCCTAAAGCAACAGCAGAACGTGCAATCGTTGAAACCATAGTTCTATCGCCGCCACTCGAGGTTCCGTTTCCCCCAGGGCTTTGTACTGCATGGGTGCAATCCATAAAGATCGGATAATCGTTTTGCCTTTTCATTATTTCAATAGACCGCATATCCACAACTAAATTATTATATCCGAATGAGGTTCCTCGTTCTGTCCGAATAATTTTCTTTCCTCCAAAATGCTCGACCTTATTGACTAAGGGTTCCATTTCCTCAGGAGAAAGAAACTGACCCTTCTTTATATTAACAACCTTTCCTGAAGCTGCTGCTGCTGCTATTAAGTCAGTTTGCCGACATAAAAATGCCGGAATTTGAATTATAGTAGCAGGGATTATGTCACACTGCCATGCTTCATGTACATCAGTCAGTATTTCTAGTCCCATATTAGCATGCTTTTCGAACGCATATATTGCTTGGTCTATACCCATTCCTCGAAAACTATCCGCACTTGTGCGATTTGCTTTATCAAAAGAAGTCTTATAGACCCAATTCATTCCATGCATGACTGCAATTTCCTCAATCCAACCAACCATGTCATCCATATGTTGTTCAGATTCGAAAACACAAGGTCCTGCAATTAAACTCAGATCATGTATCTGGGCAGCTTCGGGCACAGGAGACATCCCGCATCTATCATAAAAATTACTGGTCATTATAAAATTTCTCATATGTTGGATGTTCGGTATCTAGATTACATTTAAAAACTATGACTGTTCTTAACCTTGTGCAATCTCTAGTAACTGGCATAGCACGATGGATAGTTGGTGCAGGAAACATAAAAAGACGATTAAATTTATATGTACAATAACGAAGGCAGTCTACACCATCTTCTGTATAGAGAGCTGTACCGCCTTCCCATACAGGATCCCAATCTGGACTTGGATAATAAATTGCTGTAATTTTTCCGTCATCTATATGTGGGAGACCATTCACCCCATAAGTATGCGCATTAGCATATGCCCTAACAGGTAAAAATGATACACCCATACTTTCAATCATAACTTGATTTACCGCAAACCATAACTTTTTAATGTTTGGATAATCTTCTTCTTGTTCAGGATCAACTTCTCCCATATGAGAAGTATCTTGCCAAATTTCTCGATGCCAATGCCACTGACCATCAGTCACCTTCTGGGAAGACTTCCACATACTTTTCCAAAATCTATCACTATGTAATTCATTAGAAACCTCAAGTGCAAGATCATTTGGCAATAAGTCGTCAACCACATATGCGTTTTCAAATTTTTTCATTTGTACCCTCCGAATGGGGAACGCTTCTTAGGACCAGGATAAAATTTTTCATTCACTTCCCAATGTACTGCTTCACCTGAAACTATACGTTCTGAATTATTTGCCTCAACCATAAGAAACAATCCGTTCTCTTCTTCAAGAGTTACAGATATCATTTCTCCATCTACTGTAGGTTTCATTCCTTGACCGTAAAACTCCCAGAACTTTTCTCTATCTAAATTGCAGTATAACCAAGCTAATCTTTCTGCCTTTTCTCCAATAACCGATTTAACAAGTTCACGATCATCGGTTGCTGATGAATTATAATATTGGGTGCCATATATACTATGACATAATCCTGCTAAACATACATCGTCACTTTCACCCTGATGATGTAATAACTTAAACACACCAACAGTATGCGCTAGGAGGGTTCTTCCTCCTTCGTGGGGCATGTCCGCTGCCCCGAGATTTTCTAGCATATGATATGCTGCTTCAAGTCTACCGTCCATCCTTCGTTTTCCATGTATAAAAAATATGATCTTCTATTTCGATAGTTCTATGTTTTGTTTTTGCCCAACTAGGTGTTACATAATCCGCGTGATAAAACACCGCACCATCAGTAATATCCATGAATGGTATTTCATTTGTAAGAATAGCTTCAGATATATCTAAGATCATTTGATATTTTGCTAATTCTTTTGGTTCATCACTCTTTCCATCGCAGTACCAAGAAAATTGGCACCTATGTTTGATTGGATAAAATGTACCATCGCGTTTCCAAGATGCCCTTATGGGACCTTGTTCTATAACTTCACAAATTGTATTTGGGAATCTAGGATCATTGACACGATTGAAGACAACAGCAGCAACAGCAAATAATCCTGCGGTGCCTTGGTTTCTTGCTTCATAATATAAATTTTTAGCAAGACAAATCGATTGTTGATCATTTGGGATATAAACTTCTTCCGCTGATGCGTTTCTTAATATAAAGAATACACTAATTGCTATACAAACCGCAACAAGGAAAATGGATATCAACTTATTCATAATATAACCTTTCAACAAAGTAAGTGGTGGGTATTCTGTTGCTAGGAACCCACCGAACCCCGAACGATTAAGCTGCTAGAGCGTAATCTTCGTATGCAAAGTTATCGTTTGCATTTATATTATGGTCGCTCGACCAACGAGTTATCTCCGAATAATTTTTACCACGCACGTCGATCCTAACTCGCCCCCATCAAAAAAAGACTAGATAAATTATTCCTGCAAGCAAGGTTATGTCTGCGCATATACTCCAAATGATATATGCTCTAAACATCCACTTACTTAATTCTCGTACTAAGGGGTTCGTCATCTTGAACCCCTATCAATATTTGTTCCACTCTAATCTCCTTTTGGTGGAGGCGACGGGAATTGCACCCGTGTCCGCAACGTCTATTCTATTACCCATCAACGATAACATTCCATTATACTATGTTTTCACTGAATTGTAAAGCATTCTTTTTAGTCGGAACGAAGCATACTCCAGATGCCCCAAGCAAGAGCACCCCAGAGTATCACTTTAGTCATACCAATACCGCCAAAAAGAACGGCAGCAGCAGCAGCTGCCACAATAAGACCATTGTGACTTGACGCTTCGCTGATTCTATCTTTCATCCAATCCATTGAAAAATCTCCCTAGTTGTTAAAATGAAATACCCTCACAAACTTACATTGTGAATAACGAAACTAAATTACCACTCCACCTTCTTTTGGAAATTTAGTTTTTATCTTTTTATCTTCCTCTTCACTGTCATCCGGTTTCTCTTCTTGCTCTTGTGGCGGTTGCGGTGGATTAATGTTGCCATAAGATATTATACAAGAAAATCCTTGAATGCCTGTTTCCAAAACTGAATACGAACCTGTTTCCGGATTACGATGCAAAAATACTACTATCTTATCCGGTGGTGCAACACCATCATGATGACCTAAGAATATCACTTCCGTTTCACCAACCATTTCTAATCCCTTTAGCACTTCCATAGTCGGTCCACAAAGAACACTCTTAGGTATATTATATAGTGTTGTTAATCGTTCATCCGTTTTATTATTATCTTGTGATAATACAGCAACAGGATAAAACATACACATCATCAATACGCATATTATATATCTTAAAGTTGCCATCTTTCTATCTTTCGATTGTTTCCCTCTAATTTATTACACTCTTCAACGTATCTATGTATCCATTGCGAGATTTCATAAAAATCTGAGGGTCGTCATAATCGTCTACCGATATAAGAACAACAATTCCTTCTGTTATTATTCCTGTTCTCTCTTCAAACATTAACGAGTAAGCAGTACATTGTAAAAAATATTCCTCAATCCATTCTTCTTTCTTTAACTTCTTCGAAGTTTTGAAATCAATGATAGCGTTTTTACCGCTCCACTGACCGACACAATCACAACGACCTGCCAACTTGAGTCTATCCGAATACAAAGGAACTTCTATTCCACGAATAATTTCTAGATTTGCATCTAGGGATTTCCTTATACTTTTAAAAGAGGATACTGCCGATGGCATTTCATTCAGATCGGGTTCCTTTAGGTCTATCAAATAATCTTCGACTAACCTATGGACCGATGTTCCTCGGCGTGCTGCTTGCGTTGATATCTCAGTAGCTTTTTTTTCTCCTACTCGTTTTCGCCACTCAGCAAGACTTTTTTTCTTTTCCGGTCTATTACCTAAGACCGTTGTTACAGAAGGATAACAATTCCCCTCAGGAGTTTCATAAACTCTACCTTCAGCAGTAGTTTTTGCTTCAAGATTTGGTATATCGACTAATTCATAATCAAACATAATCACCTACATTATTTTATAAAATACCCTCTTCTAGTTTTGCTAGAATATATTCCTTCACTACATCCGATCTAACAATATCATCCTTTGTAAATTCTATGCGCTCAAACGAATGCATCTTCGAAACTACAGTCATGAATCTATTTAGTCCTTTTTTTTCGTCCTCTCTCCACAAATCTGACTGCCTGAAGTCCCCGCAAAAAATAACACGACACCCTTCCCCCATACGAGTAATAATAGAATCAAGTTCGTGAAACGTCATATTTTGACACTCATCAACTATAATCGTGTTGTTTCTAAATGTCAACCCCCTCAAATATGAAGTTGTAGAAAATTCTATAACTCCTTTATTCTTAAGGTTCTGATATGCCGAAACCATATTCTGATTACATGAAATGATTTCAGAACAAATAGAAGAATATGGTTGCTCGTATACTGCGGTCTTATCCTTTATACTCCCAGGAAGAAACCCCATATCTCGTGTTGGAACTACACTGCGAATTACAACAACTGGTTTGGGTGCTTTCCCTTCTAAAACTGCTTTAATCGCAAGATACAATGAAATAAAAGTTTTTCCTGTACCTGCAACTCCATGAAGAATTAAATTTTTATTAGATCCAAACGCATCAAAAGTTTTTTGTTGACCCTCTGTTAATGGTGTTATATCTTTAATTTCTACAACTTGACGTTTTGTTTCTCGATTTTCTTTTCGTATTCTTCGTCTTTCTTTCTTAGATATAAACTCAGGGATTGGTGAAACAGTATCAAAATAATTTGCGGTTGAAACTTGTGACATAAATACGATTCTCCACTGTTACGAGAAAGCATTCTCCATTTTATTTTTCACCACGTGTTGATTGTGCTTTTTCTATGTTTACCTTTTATTTCTTTTAACACATCTCGAAAACCGTTATCAGGCTTCATACGTGCAGAAGCAACCCCTGATACAATCATAGGGGATCCAATAACTTGTTTTTTATTGGGGTTGTCGGCGAAGTATTTTTGCATTTCAGAGATGGACATGAACATCTCTTCTTCCTCGCCAGTGTTAATGTCTGTTATAATATAAGTCGGCATAACTCTATTTATTCACCTCATTCACTTCAAACCATTCAGGGACGTCCCTTTTTTTCCACTTAGCAAAATAACTCTTCTCTTTTATATAGTATTCCCGATAAGCCTCAACCGTATCTTCCCTTTTACATTCTTCAGGAACACATTGAGGTGGAGGTTTGAAAGTCTTTATCTCGCGAGTTTCTTTCAATGTTACTGGCACTCTGTCAAGAGGTTCAAGTAATCTTTCCGTGGCATGAGTCTTTTCATATCTATAAGTGTACTCATTCATAAGAGCATTCATATGCTGATACAACCACATATAATTCGCAGCATTATCACGTGCCCAAAGAGTGCTAGGATGATTTTTATGTACAGTTTTATAAAGACCTACCAAGTCTGCATAAGTATCACCATCACAAATACGATGTGCTGTAGATAGCATTTGCGCGGACTCGAGTATCATCTTAACAACGTGCTTGTCGCACATCATTTGTGCGGCAACTTTAGGATCACGATCTAAGTAAAAAATATTCATCCTATGTTATATTCCTCTCGTTTTTTCCACCCACCCGTGTCTTCATCTTCCTCAAACGCAACTTCTGCAATTTCAGCAACCATTGGATTGAATTCGTAGTCGCACCATGAATGTTCTTTAGGATCAAAATTCATTGCAACATAACTTATAACCACACGACCAGTATCTCGAACCGCTTCGAGTACAACGCCATTCTTGCGAGAAAGGAATAGTGCAGAACGAGCACGACGATGTGATCCAGCAGCATCAAGCAACTGTGCAGCTGTAAATTTACCGCCACCCTCTGCTAACAAGCGAATAACGATGTCAAGTTTTTCCTGTCTTTTCATAATATCACCTCAATTCAGACGATTGTGCGCACGGAGTAAATAATTCAAAACCGTTGACCAGTAACCTATACCCCATTTAGACCCTGTCTTTTCGCACTCATTTAATGCAATATACGCATTATCTATAAGACGATCACTTCTTTCTAAATCATATTCTTCTATCATTATATCACCTTTAGGGATAATTGTAAAGCAATAAATATAATCATGTTGTTAAAGAAAAAAGTAACACTGGATTTGTTTTATTACATGCCGGACCATAACTCTATCTTGCAAGAGTTTATCTGGCAAACAATGGATACTACCCCAGATCTTCCTAGAATACATAAGTTTCTTTCCTATTGGCATGACAATATTGAAGCAACCATTGCCGAAATAAATGTGTCATACTCTCATAAAAATACATATAAATCTGTCGACCTCACGCTGATTCATTAAAACTAGATAAAATATTAAATGAAATAGAAATACGTTCCTCATCAGTTTTATTAGGTTCCACAAAATGTTCTAACCAAGAAGGAAAAATAAGAAAATTTCCAGTCTTAGGTTTATACTCCCAACTTGCTGATGTAGTTGGATTCCATCCTTGTTTTGGGTTCGGGTCAATTCCATGATCCATCATTGATAATCGACCAACAATCGGAGTCCTAAACACAATAGTACCATGGACCTCTGGATCCGCTTTTACATAATATGCACCCGAAAAATAACAACAAGGATGCATGTGTAATTTATTTGTAGAATTTCTTGAATTAATATTAATCCACCAATTAGAAATATAACCCCAGGCATCTTCCCGCCACCCAACGTCATGTCTATATTGATTTGAAAGTTCTTCTATAGTTGCTAACAAAGATGTCATTGCAGGATTATTCTTTATTTCATCCCACAACAAATCGTTGCTTTGCCAACCTTTATCATTAGACCGGACGCGACCCTCAGACTCTTTCCTTTTATTTTGACAAAATTCAAAAATTCCAGAGTTGTCTTCATTCAGTGTCTTTCGCCCTACGATCGAAGGGAACAGATAATCATACTCCATGTTTCGGTCCCAATATAAGGTCAGTTTCTTTTTCTATCTTTTCGCGTATCATCTTTAAATTATTTTCACACGAATGTAAAAGCGCAATCTTATCGATGCGCTCCATACTCAGAAACTCTTCTGATTGTTCTAACTGAATACTTTTGCGAGTACCAACTCGAAGAAAGGAAATTATAGGTTGCTTCATGTACTAATCAAACCAATCATTCTTCATCCTCAAGATCATTAATATGTAAAGCAATTATCGCATAATGAATTACTTTGAGGAGATCCTTGCGATTTTTGCCATCCTTTTTTCCATATCGTTGAGCATACTTTAATATGTTTCCGATACAGAAACCTTCACCATGACCACCGTCAATTATAAATTCAGTTGCCTGAAATTTATTCTTACTGTAGTGTTCATCGTAGGTAGAGTCGACATATCCTTTCAACTCTAAAAGTGTTTTATCTTCTGAATATTTGTATTCCAATTATATCTCCATAATAAAGGTGAGAAGGAAAGGAATTGAACCTTTCGTTACGTGTTTCAGAGACACGCTCGCTACAGGGTCTGAAGTCGCTGGGGTTCGGGGGCGACCTGAATTATATCTCCCCAGCAATTTGTAGCAATTCACCTGCCATGCTTCTCATAATGTTATTTAGCCCTTGACCTTATGTCCTTTCACAAAGGGAACGGCAACAAGATTAAACAAATCTCCGGAACCTGAATCGTTCCTCTTCGCAAGACCTGCTGAAAATGCTTTCGCACCTCCAAACAAACCGCGATACTTAAGACCGTACAAGTCTTTCGGAACACCAGGAGGGCAATGTGTAATCTTCCCTCCCCTCGCAAGAAACTCTTCTGTGCTTTCCGTTTTCATTTAAAAGACCTCCTTAAATCCAACAGAGGCAACCACGTTCTTGTTGCCAGACTCATCGATAATTAAATCGCCAACGCTAACCGAATGCATATTATGCAAACGCTCGATGTTTTCTTCAGGACCCATGTTTCCAACATGAAACACTCCTTCAAGATCACTCGCAGTAATGTTAGCAACGTGATCATAATATCCCTGACCATACATGCGACTAGCAATTCCACCAGCATCTTCACTGAAATCCATCTTCAACTTCATAGCATGACGCGGAACAGCATCGTGCCCTTCGGAATTGATAGTGTCAATTTCAGACTTCGTAAGAGCGACTTGATAAATGGCATATTTCATAATATTTCCTTCACTTCTTATTATACTAATATATCATAAGAAGCCTCAATTGTCAAGGGCTTTTTTATTTTTTTTTTAATGAACCGTATCCGTACTAAACATTTCTTCATAAGGACTCTTCAGGATATCCTGATTTTCAGCAGCATATTCAAGAACACCTTTCACAATTTCCGGACTACAGGTAAGGCGATATGCCTGTACCGCAACCTTGAGCATAACTGCTGCGCACTTAACAATGTCTTCGGAACGCTCAGAATTCTTGTTTAGAACATCCCAGCATTCCTCGTTAACACGAGACATCAGTTCTGTTATTTCTCGTTCGTCCATTCCGGACCCTCCTATTCGTAGTCGTATAATATGAAGGTAATAATTGCATACTATGTTAAACACCCATTACAAACTGTATTCGTTATTGCTGCACCGATAACATAGAGTATCCACAAAAGGATACACGCACCGATAATATAAGTAGTCGCAGCTATAATATAAGTAAATATTCTTTCCATTATTTACAGACGTCTTCGAAAGTATCTACCCGAAACCCCTCAATCTTAGAATAAGTATCTTTCCCTCGATCATAAGAATAATTAATACGTCGCTTTTCATCACTACCACTCACAAGATCACTGAGCGGAATTATATGTTTTTGAGGTATAAGAAAGAAGTCACATGCATTCTTGTGTGCATTGTATACAATCACACGAAGAGTTCCGACTTTTGATTCAACACCCGCAATTGATCCTGAATATGAAGTGATTTCGTATTCCCTTACTTCACCCGAAACTGCTGTATATTTCCTTTTCGTATTATTTTCTGTACAACTGGAAGTCTTGCAATCAGACAGATCTTCGACAAAGTCATAAGGAAGCAACCGATATCCACACCAAGTAAGACCGGATACTATGGCAATCGCCTTTTCGGCAATAGTTTCCATTTTCAAATCGCTCGGATGCACTAAACATTTGCCATCCGCTTTCTTCAAACTCG
>Ga0114933_10000617_pt1 | contig 42903 bp, 41 predicted proteins | sample 4SBtaG_FD_89691 | JGI IMG/M metagenome (GOLD analysis project Ga0114933, IMG submission 89691) | Deep subsurface microbial communities from Kolumbo volcano to uncover new lineages of life (NeLLi) - 4SBTROV12_W25 metaG | ecosystem: Environmental > Aquatic > Marine > Volcanic | place: Kolumbo... | reverse complement strand
GTACAAAAGCTCTTTATCTTCTCTTGTCCTGACTAGCGGTAGTCCCATTTCTCGAGAAAAATCTTCACCACCAAACTGCACTGCAATGATACGTGGATCCGCTGAGCAAATATTATAGGCGTTAACGACGCCTAATGGGCTCTCAATCAGGACAATCATCCTCGTCTTACCAGGCTCAATACTATGCTTCTGTTCTAAGGAATTTATTTCTGCACTTACGTGTAGCACTTGATCCACTGTTTCCATTTTTGGTACTACTATGCCTTCAATATTCAGACTCAAAGCTGCATCTATATCATCTCTAAAGAGATCCACATGCCTAGGGTGATTTACGCGAATATACCTTCTCGAGGAACCAATAGGTGGAATAGTGGGTAAGTTCTCTTTTAGAACTGAGCGTGAGAAGATTTTTTCTGCCGGAGGAACCGCATCCTCGTAATCATATATAACTATATCTGCAGGAAGTGAAAGTGATTTCTCTATCATTCTAGGTTTGTGAGCGGGAACGTATAAGAATGAACGAGCCAAAAGGTCTTCTTGCATCAGTAAGACCTCGGCATTTTCAAAATATTTTGACCTATATAAGCCAAAATCAAATTATTGTTTACGGGTGCGGTGATAAACAGGCGAGTTTCACGGAATTTACGCTCTATGTCATATTCCTTTGCAAATCCATACCCTCCGAATGTATTCAAGCAGGCATTACCTGCCTCCCATGCCGCATTAGCAGCCAAAAATTTTGCCATATTTGCCTCTGCCCCGCATCGCTCATTGCTATCAAATTTAGCTGCTGCATCAAATCTCATTAAATCCGCTGCCTCAGTGTGAGCATAAGCCTGGGCAATAGGTAATTGGACTCCCTGGTTTGCACCTATCGGCTTACCAAAAACTATACGATTGGACGCATAATCTGCTGCTTTCTCAATGAAAAATCTGGCGTCCCCAATTGCTTCTGCAGCTATAAGAATTCTCTCTGCGTTCCACGAGTCAATGATGTAGCGAAAGCCTTTTCCTTCCTCGCCAATCAAATTCTCTGCAGGTATTTCTAAGTTGTCGAAAAATAATTGATTCGTGTGTCGGTTAAAAGTCATATCTATCGGGCGTACTTCCAGTTGTTTACCTACATTACGCATATCCACAACAAATACAGATAAGCCCTCAGTCTTGTTTTCTAATTCTTCATAAGGGGTCGTTCTTGCCAGCAATAGCATCAAGTCTGATTGAGCAACCCTAGAAATCCATATTTTTTGCCCGTTTACAATATATTTGTCACCGCTGCGCACTGCAGTGGTTTGTATTCTTGTTGTCTCTGATCCTGCATCGGGCTCAGTTACAGCAAACGCCTGTAGCCGAAGTTCACCGTTTGCTATAGACGGCAAGTATTTCTGCTTCTGGTATGAGTTGCCATGCCTCAAAATCACACCCATTATGTACATTTGGGCATGACAAGCCGCAGAATCTCCGCCAGAGCGATTTATTTCTTCTAGTATCACACTCGCTTCAGTGACAGACATCCCTCCCCCGCCATATTCCACTGGAATCAAAGCTGAAAGCCATCCTAAATCAGTCATTTCAGCGACAAATTCTTCGGGGTATTTCCCTTCCTTTTCTAGCGAGCGCCAATATACGCCGTCGTATTTTTTACATACATCACGTACTGCATTTCTAATGTCATTTAAGTTTTCTGCTTGTTGATTCAAAGGCATAATCGCATTGGACAGTTTAGAGTACGAGTTGTCAACATTAACCCACCACTTCATTTTCGTAGAACAGCTTTATTTGCTCCGGTGAATAATTGAGCACTTCTGCGAGGATCTGTTCAGTATGCTGACCTAAAGTCGGTGGAGGATTAAATATTTCATTCTCTGAATTCGACATCTTAAAAGGATTCCCGGTGGCCTTATAACTTCCGCCTTCAGGGTGCTCAATAGAGACAATCATATTCCTACTGAGAACTTGTGAGTCCTCTACAGCCTCCCCTAAAGTGTTGACCGGTGCAACAGGAATACCAGCTTCAGTCAGTTCTTTTACCCAATGTCCTTTACTGCAAAATGCAATTATTTTAGACATATTGCGGTTGATTAAATCACGGCTTGCGATTCTTGCCTCACGCTCAGACAATGAACCATCTTCTAATTCATGCACGCATAGTTTCGCAGCTGATGGCAACTCCATAGATTTAAGTTTTTTAATCAGTCCATCCCAGTGTGTATCTATAGTTACGGCGACAAAAATCCATCCATCAGTTGCTTGGTATGAATTGTAAGGAACATGGAGTTGCATCTCATTACCAGTCCTTGGAGCAGGGACTCCTGACATTATCTGCATCGTTGCATGGTAATTAATTAATGCCATTTGTATATCTAGCATTGATATATCAATATGTTGCCCCTCCCCTGTTTTTTCTCTCCCTATCACCGCGGCTAGGATAGCTAAAGCACCTCCCATACCTGCTGATAAATCTCCATAAAGTGGCCCAGCACGGACAGGGGAGCCATTGGGGTCGCCTGTCATGCCCATGACACCCGCATATGCCTGAACAGTTGCATCTAATGCGGCTCTGTCCTTCTCTGGCCCTGTCAAACCAAAGCCTGTTATCGAACATGCAATTACTTTGGGATTGATTTTTTTTAGTGATGCATAATCTATTTTCAATCTTGTCGTTACCCCTGGGCGGTAATTGTCTAAAACTATATCGGCCCAAAGCACAAGTTCTGAAAAAATTTTCAAGCCTTGTTCGTTGCGAAGATCCAAAACCATAGCTCTTTTATTACGCTGAAGGTTCATTATATGAGGCGTCAATGAACCCATCATGAGAGAAGGATCAGGACTAGAAAATTTCCTTGCATTTTCTCCACCAGGTGGTTCAATTTTTATGACATCTGCCCCAAAATCTGCCAATATCGCAGCCGCGAAAGGACCAGACACAATTGTGGTTAGGTCAAGAACTTTAATTCCATCAAGAGCTCGCATTTTATTTCCAAACTAACATTTGACTTGGTAAATTTAAAAACATGTCAAACTTGTTGCATAATACTATCCCACAATAAAAGGAGTTCGTATTGGCTATTGAATTAACACCTGAAATGAAAGCCTTGATTGACAATGCTTTCGCAGAAAAATGCCCCTGCCTGCTTGGAACAGCATCTAAAGAAGGTGAACCCAATATATCTTTTAAAGGAAGCATGATGGCTTTTTCGAGTCATGAATTAGCTTTTTGGGAACGCTCTAAAAAAGGTGGCTTTGCTCAATTAAAAGACAATCCTAAGGTAGTAGTCTTGTATCGTAATCAAGTGGCTGGAAAAGCGTGGCGCTTCTACGGAACAGTGACCGTTTTCACAGAAGGGAGCATACGTGATCAAGTAATGGCTCGTACAATTCAAGCTGAGCTTGACAAAGACCCCGAACGTGCAGGAGCAGCAATCATCATAGATATTAGCCGCATAACTTCATTAGGTGGGGAAGCAATACAAGAGAAGTAAATTATAGATATGGATAACAGTACTGTAATGAATTTATTGAAAGACCTAGTTAATGAAGGTCCTTCTGTAATCCCTCTGGACAAAGGTTCCCTACTCATAGCTGCTGCATTTGATAAAACTCTCAATATTGAAGAGCAAATAAAATTACTTGATAGCCTAGCAAAAGGCGTAGAACGCGACATTGATACTCAGCAAGATCCTTTATCGATTATCAATGGGTTAAATAATTATCTCTTCGATCATGTCGGGCTGCATGGAAATGAATCTGATTACTATGATCCCAAAAACAGCTTGATTCATCATGTTCTTAGCACTCGAAAAGGAATACCTATTACTTTGTCCCTTATCTATATTGAAATTGGCAGGCGTTTAGGAATACCCCTTCGAGGCGTAGGTATGCCAGGTCATTTTCTGGTTAACCATGAAAAGGAATCGTCATTTTTTATAGACACTTTTCATCAAGGTACAATTTTGTCAAAATCCGAATGTGCAGAATTAATGAGTAGGACTAATCCTGCAATAAGGTGGAGTGAGTCGTTTCTAAATCCAATATCCAACATTGAATTTTTAGCAAGAATTCTCCGAAATCTATCTGCGATATACGTAAAACTAGGAGAGCATACCAACGCGATTTCATCTCTTACAATGCTCACTATTTTGCAGCCATACGAGCCTGGCCATTACAGGGACCGAGGTATGCTTTTATACCAAGCTAACCAGAAAGAGCAGTCCCTTGATGATCTTTTGTTTTACCTCTCTGAAACTGTAGCTGCACCAGATAAATGGTACGTAGAGCGCCTTATTGAATCTATAAGGTCGGGTGCCGATTCATCTACGCTATAGCGTCTGCTCCAAACTGTGCCACTTCTTCGTCTTTCTCTGGAGGCCCACCCCCAGCACCAACAGCGCCCACAAGCTGCCCTTTTTTGTACAAAGGAACTGCTCCCTGAACCCATGTGATACGCCCGCCATACAAATCGCGGACATTTTCCAAAAGGGATGCGGGGAATCTATTGGCTGCAATGCCACTCGGTGTTCCTTTAGTCACGGCAGTTGCTACAGCTTTCCCTCTAGTTACGTCAGGGGTGAATGGATTGGTTCCATCCATTCTTGCAGAAGCTACTAAGCTAGTTTGAAGATCAACCACTGCAATTGCCATATTGAATCCTAGTTCTTTAGCTTTACCAATAGCAGCAGCAATAACTACGTTTGCGTCATCCAAAGTTAATTCATTCATGTTTCTCACCTAATAAATTAATCAGTTCAGCTTTCAATGTGGGCAACCAAGACTCTAGATCTAGGGTCAGTGGAATAGTTATTTCAATCGTATTTTTTTTCATCATGCCCCCTGAACCTAGGCTACATTGGCCAGGGTCTTCTTTCCCCAAATCTACATTTATAGCCTCTCGATCAATCCCCAAACTATCTGTTAGTTCAAAAATTAATTCCATGTCTTTAGTGGTAATTATGTCTTCCATTTAACCTTTACTTACACAAAATAGTATTTTATGGCTTATATCAGCAGCTCTCAGCAGCCTGACTAAACTGCAACCATAATCACAAGCTTAACGTATTCCGCTTTCGTTGACACTTTCACACTCAAATTGATACGATTACATGGCCGTGGTCTGCTAAATGAACTTTACATTTGTCAATTCTGAACAAGTGGCCCGTTAATTAATTAGTTGCCACTGGCAGTGGGGTTCTACAATGAAAATTATTGGTGCAAGCGCCGTCTGCGAAGCTCTTTTAAGAGAAGGTGTGGATGTGATTTTTGGGCATCCCGGTGGTGCAATATTGCCTTTTTATGACTCACTGTGGCATTACCCTCAACTCCGACATATTTTAGTTCGGCATGAGCAGGCTGCAGCACATGCGGCAGAATCCTATGCTCGACTGACTGGTAAGGTAGGAGTGTGCGTTGCAACCTCAGGACCCGGGGCAACGAACCTGATGACTGGGCTTGCAGCAGCCAAGATGGATTCCACTCCGATAGTTGCTATAACTGGACAAGTCGCACGACCATTCATGGGAACTGAGGCCTTTCAGGAGTGTGACACTGTTGCAATGTCAACGCCTGTTGTGAAAAAAGCTTTTCTGGTAATGAAACCTGAAGATATCGGTGAAATTTTCAAAGAAGCGTTTAGAATTGCACGAGAAGGCCGGCCCGGGCCTGTCTTAATAGATTTGCCAAAAGATGTACAAGCAGAGGCCTTCGATTACGATACTACAAATCAACCGAAACAAGATATCTCAGCAATAAATTCCGAATTTGCGACTGGTATTGACCGTGAATTAGAGGAGCATTTAAAAGAGGCTGCAGATCTTTTGAATCAGTCTAAAAAACCCTTGTTGATTGTAGGACGTGGAATTCACGCGTCCCAAGCATGGGATGAACTGCAGGCCTTCGCTGAAAAAATCAACGCGCCTGTTCTAAATACTCTTCATGGAGTATCTGCGTTCTCACGTCACCATAGATTAGCTTATGGAATGCTTGGTATGCATGGTATGTACTGGAGTAATATCGCAACCACTGAAGCTGATTTGATTTTTGGGATAGGAATGCGATTTGACGATCGAGTTATCGGAAAACCTGGAACGTTCGGACCCAACGCTAAGATAATTCATCTGGATATTGAGGCTTCTCAGATAAATAAGAACGTGAAAGCAGATGTTGGCTTGGTTGCAGATGTAAAACAAGCCTTAAGTTTCCTAGCTGATTTAGTTGAAAAGCGAGATGTTCCAAATTCTGAATGGCTTGAACGTATGGACGATTTAGTTAATGGCCACCCCAGCATTGATGTACCTGATGTAGAGGTCATTACACCACAGTATGTCTTGCGCGAGCTTAATAAAATTGTTGAATTGAGCCCCTCCCCTGTTGTAGTAACCGGAGTAGGCCAACATCAGATGTGGACTGCTCAGTTCATGTTTATGCCACAGCAAAATTCTTTTGTATCCTCTGGTGGGCTAGGTGTAATGGGATTTGAAGTTCCAGCTGCGATTGGTGCACAAGTAGCGCGGCCGGGTTCTACGGTATGGGCTATTTGCGGAGATGGTGGTTTTCAGATGACTCTCCAAGAATTAGCAACTATAGCGCAGGAGCATCTACCAGTTAAGTTAATCATTATGAATAATGGATACTTAGGCATGGTTCGCCAGTGGCAAGAGCTTTTCTATGACCATCATTACAAATCTGTTTCCATGAGCAGTCCAAATTATGTGAAGCTTGCTGAGGCATATGGAATCCCAGCACTAAATGTAAACTCGAAAGATGGCGTTGGAATGGCATTAGCCACCGCTTCTGAACACCAAGGTCCTTACCTGCTCAATTTCCAGATCTCTCCCGAAGAGAATGTTTACCCGATGGTGCCACCCGGTGCATCTCTGGCTGAGACAGTAGAAGATCCGCGAGTGATTCACTACAAGGAACCTGTGCATGTTATTGAAGGACTTGTTTCCTATCCATAGCTCTTTAATATTTTCCGCAGCAGAATTTATAATCTTTTAACAGAATTGCAACATTGCTAAAATAAGTAAATTATTTGAATATTATTGTCCTAATGCGTAAATAATTACCTTTATTTAATATTTATCCGATAATTTTAATAAGTTTCATTAATTTATTCGTTATTTTTTCCATTAGTTTTTCCCATTGACACAAAATTAGCGCAGAATTACAGTTCAGTAGCTCGTTAGCTACTCTTAGGCCAGGGTGCACTGAAGCCTATGATCTTAAAAGAGATTAGGGCAGTCATGGGCGATATATTTCTATTTAGTTGAGGTTCTGCCATGAGCGGTAGAACAGAATTGCATTTGATTTCTGATGGCTCCATCCGCATAGATGGGGGCGTTCTGTTCGGGCAATATCCAAAGAGCCAATGGCAAGAATGGATGTCTGCTGATAGACGAAATCGCGTCAAATTAGGCTTAAATTGCTTATTAGTTCGTATTGGAGATCAAAATTTTCTTGTGGACACCGGCGTAGGCGTAAAGCACACAGTGGAGGACAAAGAAAATTACGGCCTTTCCACAAGCCAGTTACTGTCTGAACTGCGGACCTTAGGGCTTACGCCGCAAGACATTAATGGTGTAATCCTTACCAGTCTCCATTTTGAACACACTGGTGGCGCTACACGCACAAGCAGAAGAGGCGAAATAGTACCTACATTCCCTAAAGCATCTTACTTCGTGCAACGAGAAGCACTTGAAGAGGCTTTCTCTCCTACAGAAAGAGGCATTAATGGATTCGTCCCTGACGATTATTTGCCACTTCAGAACAAGGATAAATTGGAGTTAGTGGATGGAGAAGATACAATAGTGCCCGGCCTTCAGGTAAGAAAGGCATCAGGCCCCTATGAAGGGCACCAGATTGTATTACTCACACACGGCGGGGAACGCGTAGCTTTCCTAGGAGACTTGGTACCAACACCGTACCATCTGCAACTTGCCTGCATCGCAGCTAGTGACCGGCAGCCGGAAGAAACCTTAAGTGTTAAGCGTAAAATTTTAGGTGATGCTGTTCGCGAAGGCTGGCTTCTGGTTTTTAGCCACGGAGTCAATGAAAAAGCTGGGTACCTCCAGGATCGCGGCGGCAGACTCTATTTACGTCCAGTCTCATTACATTAAGTATCGATAACTGCTTTCAGGTAACGCTATTTTTCCTTAGTATTCGTCCAAGGAGTTTATTTTGAAAGTCTACATAACTGGAATAGGGATGGTCACACCCCTAGGTCTAGATACAAAATCTTCATGGAATGCATTATTAAAAGGCAAATCTGGCATTAAAACTATTAGCGCCTTTGACCACGAAGGATTTGAGACAACCATAGCTGGTGAAATTCCGAGTTTCGATCCCACTGCCTATGTTGATAGAAAACAAGCAAGGCGACTGGATAGATTTGCTCAATTTGCCGTTGCTGCAACCGCACAAGCGTTACAGCAGGCCGAATTGGACTTAACAGGTCCTGATGTTGATGCAACTAGGGTTGCGTCTGTTATCGGCAGTGGAATCGGAGGAATCATAACCATGTCGGAACAATGGTCGGTCTTAAACGAAAAGGGCCCATCACGTGTAAATCCATTCCTTGTGCCGATGATGTTAGGAGACATGGCTTCCGGTCAAGTGTCTATTCTTTTTGGCGCCAAGGGACCCAATTACTGTACTGTGACAGCATGCTCAAGCGGAGCAGATGCAATAGGTATCGCAGCTAAAATGATACTAAACGGTGAAATAGATATTGCTATAGCAGGAGGAACGGAAGCCCCTATCTGCCCGATTGCAGTTTCTGGTTTCAACGCATGTATGGCTTTATCTAAAAATAATGCTGAACCTGAAAAAGCAAGCCGCCCTTTCGACAGTGGAAGAGATGGCTTTGTTATGGGGGAAGGCTCGGGAGTACTTATCTTAGAAAGTGAAAAGAGTGTAATCAATCGTTCAGTTAATCCGATAGTCGAGCTAGCAGGCTACGGGGCATCATCGGATGCATTTCATGTCACCCAACCCGCAGAGGGAGGAGAAGGCGCAGCTAGGGCAATGCAAATAGCATTTGATGCCGCATGTATGTCGCCTTTAGATATTAGTTATATCAATGCTCATGGCACGAGTACACCAATGAATGACAGGCTTGAAACTCAAGCAATGAAAGCGGCTTTTGGAGACGAAGCTTATAAAATAAAAATAAGCTCCACTAAATCAATGACAGGGCATTTATTAGGAGCAGCTGGCGGGGTCGAAGCGGCAATTGCTGCTTTAACAGTTTCAGAAAGTGCTATTCCACCTACAATCAATCTAGAGAACGTCGATCCGGACTGCGATCTAGACTACACTCCTCACCATAGCCAAAAAGGCGTAGTCAAAGCTGCAATGAGCAATAATTTAGGCTTTGGTGGTCACAACGCATCTTTGATTTTCAGGAAAATTGACTGACTCAAGTGGCAAACGACAATAATTATTTCATTGGACAATTAAAAAGATGGCGTATTGCAGATAAGCTTGACTACCCGAACTTAGGAAATTATCCCCCTATAGTTACACACCTTTTACGACAAAGAGGAATTCAAGATGATTCTGAGGCAGACGAATTCCTTTCAGTCTCTGAGACTTTATTTGAAAATCCCTTCACTCTCCCCGATATTGAAATAGCAGTAAATAGGTTACATAACGCCCAGCTCGCAGATGAAACAGTGGCCGTCTATGGTGATTTTGATGCCGATGGAGTAACAGGTACTGCTCTCCTAATAAAAGCCTTGAAAAAATTCAAGCTCAATGCGTTAAGTTATATTCCCCACCGGGTAGATGAAGGGCACGGGCTTAACAATAGCGCCATCGATATACTTTCAAAAAAGGGCGCCAAATTAATCATAACCGTTGACTGTGGTGTTACGAACATTAATGAAATTAGCTATGCCAAATCATTAGGTATCGACACAATAGTTACGGACCATCATTTAACCGCGGAGAACCTCCCGGAAGCAATCGCGATTATTAATCCTCATGCCGAAAATTCAAGGTACCGCTACGATCACCTGACTGGAGTAGGCATGACATTAAAATTATCCCAGGCCTTACTCCAACCTATCTACCCTGAATCTTGGAGTGAAGGCTTAATAGAGTTAGGTGCAATAGGAACAATCACTGATATGGCTCCTTTAAGCGGAGAGAATCGCTATATAGTCGATAGAGGAATTAAAGATCTTCAGAAGACTAAATCCCTAGGGCTCAAAACCTTACTTGAATCTACAAAAACGCCCCTGAACACTGTAAATGCCCAAACTATAGGATTCACCATAGGGCCACGGATAAATGCAGCAGGTAGATTAGATCATGCTGATACTGCATTAGAGTTAATGCTTACAGAAAATTCTGATCGTGCCCAAGAATTAGTACAAGAACTAGATTCCTATAACCTAGAACGACGCACTCTTACGGAACGCACCTTACAGGAAAGCTTGTCTCATATCCCCGCTCAAATCCCTCCCCTTCTCCTCATAGGTCAAGAAGGTTTTAATCCTGGAGTTATTGGATTAGTAGCCGGTAGAATTTCCGAACAATTCGGAGTACCTGCCGCAGTCTTCGCTGTAGAGAATGGCTTGATTATGGGAAGCTGTAGAAGCGCAAATGGGTTTCATTGGTCTGACGCTTTGACAAAATGCGACGACCTTTTGATTAAGTACGGCGGTCATGCACAAGCCGCAGGCTTCTCTTGCTTTCCCTCTAATCTAGATGAGTTGACGAATAGGCTACAAAGCGTCGCATCTGAGCAAATGGAGGAAACCTCTGCTATATCAGAAAGTGTTATTGAAGCTGAGATACAGCCTGAAAATTTGATGGGGAAAACTTTTGAGCATTTATCGATGTTTGAACCTCACGGCATTGGGAACCCATCGCCAGTATTTCTTGCACGTAAAGTAGAAGTTTTAAAAATGACAAAAATTGGAAAAGGTGGTGCTCATTTCAAGTTATCGGTAAGAACAGCAGGGGTCAATTGGGACGCTATTGCTTTTAAACAAGAATGGATCGAAGGCACTAAATTCATTGATTTAGTGTATTCAATAGAACTTGATCAATGGCAAGGCAGAAATCAGCTCCGTTTAGGCATAAAAGATTACGCACCGAGCTTACAGGCTAAGCTCAATCTTAGTTAAATCGCTGAAAAACAGCCAAGATTAAAGATATTTTCACAGATCATACTACGGCTTATCCACACCGGCATTAAAAAATGGAATATGCTCATATCTCCCCCCAAGAACTATTTCTGCAGGGGCTCCTAGCCAGTTCTCTAGTACGGACGAGTAAACTTGACGAAAGTCTGTTGTAAATTTCAAATTATTCTTGTATATGTCGGTAAGGCTTGATCTTTCTCCATATAACCCGCCCTTAATTGGAGTACCAACTAAAAACATTGGGCCTGCAGAACCATGATCTGTTCCGCCGCTAGCATTCGCCTTCACCCGGCGCCCAAATTCAGACCATGTCATAATTACAACGTTCTTGTCCCTGCCATGCGCTTTTATGTCCTTGTAAAAAGCAGCTATTGAATCTGCAGTGTCTTTCAACAAAGCTTCTTGCCTGGGGATTTGTGACGCGTGGGTATCAAACCCTCCGATTTGAACATGCCCTACCCTAAGCCCAAGGTCAGCATCAATAGCTTCAGCAACGAATTTGAGTGATTGGGCCAGCTTGGAGCTTCCATATTCGACCGCAGGGATATATCTCTTATGAGCCTTTTGGATTGCAGTTGAGCTTTTCACCGCGGCATCTAAGGTGTTATCCAATAATGCGCTAAATCCAGAAATATCCTTAGCAGAAGCGTATATATCTAAGAGCGCATCAGTACGGGCCTCTAAGTTAGTTCTACTTCTCGGATCAGCTTTTAGTGTATATGCGGCCGGCGCTTTTGCCATTGGAACTGTGACTTTTGATGAAGCTAATGCCCTTGGCATTTTAGAGGCAACAACTAATGAATTAAGCTCTGCTTGTTCTGCAGAAATTCCCTCAAGGTATCGTCCCAACCATCCATCTGGTGAGCGTGTACTTTCATATTGTCCAGTTTCCCAGATATCCATAGATTCGAAATGTGAGAAGTTTTGTTTTGGATACCCAACACCCTCTACCGCAGCTAATACCCCTTCATCCCACAATTCTTTAAATGCATTCAATATAGGATGAAAGCCAACTTGACCATCAATAGGTAAAACATCATTTTGTGGTATGGCAAGCAAATCACGGTGTTCATAATATGCTGGGTCATTAGCAGGAACTATAGTGTTTAGGCCGTCGTTCCCACCTTTCATTTGAACGATTACCAGTGTACGTTCACCCATGGGAGCAACGGAAAAGGGTTGTTCGTGTACTGCTGCAGCAACTGCTCTACTAAAAACGGCAGGCATTATGGTCGCAGCCGGGACCACTGCAATACTTCCTTTAAGGAACTGTCTTCTGCTAATCAACATAATTATTCCTCATGAAAGCTGAAAATCCGGCGACGAAATCATTAAATAAACGAGTGTCTTTATTTTCTCTTCAAGCGAACGCTTCTGGTTAGGGAATTTGGTAGTACTCGCTAGGTTGTCAAAAAGTGAAAAATAGAAACGTCGTTCTTTCTCTTGCATTCGACCTCCGAAGAGGAGTTCATCAAAGCTATCGACTATCGCAGCGCCAGCCTGTATTTGCGGATTATCCAAAAGAGAAACAGGGTTAAAGTCTATCCGCGATTTATTCTTAGTCGTAACAATCTTATTTGCTGCATTAATTCTTGCCATAAGCGTCTGACTGTTAAGCCACGATGTACCTCCGTCCCAACCGGCTACGTCAGGGGGATGGAAAAGCTCTTGCCCCATGCTAGTAACATCACCGTTCAAAGTCTGAAAATTTGTTTCTATTTCCAAGACTCGGACGATACCAGCAACGTACTCTGCAGGCGATTTCACTAATGCACCAACAGCTTTATCACCATAAAATTCTGGGGACTCAAATATTGCACGTAAAACAGGCTTAATATTGGTATTATTCTTACGGAAAATTTCGGCAAGCCTGGATATTACCTCCGGCTCAGGAGATTCGTATGCAAAATACTGCCATAACCGCTTCGAGATATATTCAGCTGCAACAGGTTGTTGCATAATTATGTCTACAACATCATCACCATCAAAATCTCCAGTCTGTCCAAGAAAAGTTTTCTGTCCATAATCATGCTGTTTTGAATTGAACCGAAATAGAGTTTTCTTTTTCAATTCCCATCCAGTGAACGATCTCGCAGATTCGCGAACATCTTCTTCCGTGTATTGATCGAGGCCTAATGTGAATAATTCCATTAGCTCTCGTGAGTAATTTTCATTAGGTGCTTTCTTTTTGTTTGACCTACTATCTAGGTAAATCATCATTGCAGGATCACGAGAAACTGCTTTAAGAAGCTGATCGTATCTTCCAGTCGCATTATCACGAAACAAATTGTTCTGCTGTATTGTCTGGGGACCATCTCCCGTAATTTTGTCTGAACTAGTTAAGATCCCATGCCAAAACAATGTCATTTTTTCTTGCAATGGCCTAGATGAATAAGCCATATTCATAAGCCACCATCGCTGCTTGTGCGATAAAGAATCATTCAAATTAAATGTCTGCTTTGACAGGCGTTCTTCTAAAGCACTGTTATCTCGATTTTCGTAATTTAAAAAATGATCTATCGTACCTTGAAGCCCAAGTTTGTTATAGGTATCAAGCTCAGCTTTAGTCGCACCAAAGCCGGCACGCCATGCAAGGTGTTTTATTTTTTGCTCTTCGGAATTCAACTTTACAGACGGCCGAAATACATTCTGTGGAGGCGGCACTGGCGTAGGCGACGGTGTCGGTGTCGGTGTCGGTGACGGCGTAGCTGTAGGCGCAGGCGTTGCGGTAGGTGCAGGAGTTGCCGTTGGCCTAGGCCTAGGAGTAGGTGTCGCGGTGGGCACGGGTACAGAAGTTGGAGTTGCAGTTGGCATTGGCGTAGCGGTAGGAGTCGCAGTTGGCGACAGTACGGACGAGCCCTGAGGTAATGGCGTAACTGCGGAAGAATCAAATGGAGTGGGAGTTGGAAACGTTCCAGCAGTAGTTGCTGAGGATACTTCAGGCCCAGCTTCTAACTGCTGGCAGGCCGCAAGGAACGCAGGAAGAGCAGTAGCTGCTAGCCCAAGCCCAGCTGCCCTAAACAGAAATTGGCGACGATTTATTCCAAGATCCGCGATCTTATCTTGATCTGATTCTTCTTTGCCAATATGCCCGTCCGTTGGAATCATTTCTCACATTACCAACTAAATATAGCTAAATTATATGAATTTTCATTAACGATGAAAAGGTTCTAAATATCGCTTGTCTTACAATTCAATTACATTCTCCAAAGCAATATAAGAGCCTATATTGCAAGAGTAAATTGATGAATTGGATGTAATAATTGAAAAAATGTCCTTAGATCCACAAATACAAATTTTTATAAATCATCTCCGAGCGGAGCGCGGGCTATCAGCAAACACAATAGATGCATATAGCAACGACCTGAACCAACTATCATCAATGTTACTCGCATCCACAAAGGCGAAAGAGATAAGTTGGAGCAAAGTCAACGAGCCTACTTTAGAAACCATCATAATCGAACTAAAAAATGCCTATTATTCCGATACCAGTATTGCTCGGAAATTAGCTTCCTTAAAATCTTTTTTTCGGTTTTTACATGAAGAGAATATCGTTCACTCAAATCCTGCTGAAAAACTAAAAGTTAGAAGGCCCACTAGAACTCTTCCTAATTCTCTTTCTGAGCAAGACATCGTACGAATTTTAAATGCTTCCAGCAAACGGTCAGGACTGGAGGGATATAGAGATAGAGCTATGTTTGAGGTAACTTACGCTGCCGGATTAAGGGTTTCCGAAGTGGTAGGGCCCCAAGGCTTGCAGCAATCATCGTTGAATTTGGACGATGGATGGATAAGGGTAACAGGTAAGGGGTCAAAGGAACGGCTCGCGCCTGTTTATCCAGGTATCATTGAGCTATTACGCTTTTATCTTAACGAAATACGCCCAAATTTACTTGCGCGGTCGAAAAAATCCAGGAGACTAACCTCTGCATTATTTGTTAATTCGCAGGGCTCTTCTATGACCCGGCAAGGGTATTGGCTAATTCTCAAAAAAACAGCGGCAAGAGAAGGCTTAGAAGGGAAACTATCACCTCATACCTTCCGACATAGTTTCGCCACACACTTACTGAATGGAGGCGCTTCTCTAAGGCATGTTCAGAATCTGTTGGGACATGCTAATATCTCGACTACTCAAATTTATACACACTTAACAGATAGCCAAGTTCGGGAAGCGTTTAATAAAGCTCACCCAAGAGCATAATCCGATAAAGCATCGGGCCTACAATAGGAGGAAGCAATGCCTATCATCACAATTACAGGACCCATCGGTAGCGGAGCGCTTGAAGTAGGCGCAATGCTTTCTGATGAGCTAGGCATTGAATACATAGATAGGCTGATTTTATCTTCTATCGCTGAGAAAGTCGGCTTTTCTATAACTGATATTGAAAATAGAACCGAACGGGCACAGTCATTCTCAGAAAAAATCGCAGCTTTTGCGCAGTCCGCGCTTGAGCGCTCAGCCTTGGCTGGAGGCGGTTCTGATCCTTATTTTGGTAGTGGGCTAGATGCCCTTCTTATAAGAGAGTATAAAGATTTTCCTCAGCAATCCACCGGAGACAATAATCCCTTAAGTGACTCGAATCTGATGGAAGTAACTTCAGGTGTTATAAACGAACTCGCATCTAACAATAATGTAATCATTGCAGGGAGAGGGGCAAATATCATTTTAGGCGAACGGCCTGATACGTATCATTTTGGACTTGCTTCGTCTCATAAATTGAGACTAAGCAGAATTATGCAGCGATTCAGCGTAAATGAGATAGAAGCAGAACGAAATCTTTTAGAAAATGACCAAGCGCGAATCGCTTATTTTAAAAGATTTTTTGCTGTCGATCCCAATGACCCACTCTATTACCATCAAATCTTTAATACAGATATGCTCAGTCTAAATCAAGTAACACAATCAATCGTGTCTTTAATTAAATCATAGGGTAGAATGAGGATAGTATGGCAGGAAAAACTTCTAAAAACAGAGCAGCCACTGCTCAAGCTAAGGCAAAAGAACGTGCACGAAAGAAGGCCCGCGGGACGGGAACATCTATTGCTAAATCAGCTTATATTGCTCCGTCAACTAATGAGGAATCTACTTCAGCTTCGAATGCAATTGAGCAATTGACGGATTCGCCATCCCCTGTATCCTCAAAAGCTCCTCCCGTCACTTATAACCGCCAAACCAGGCAAGCCACTGCAATTACTGTCGCAGCAGGTGGTTTAAAAAGAGAACTCGCTCTCATTGCGAGTATGGCAGTATTGGTATCTGCCCTTCTGGTCGTACTCAAGCTTTACACTGATCTCGGAAGTTGAAGTTCAAGAATAAAAGCAATTTAAGTTTTCAATAATTGTGACCACTGAAATAGAAAGTTTCTCCAATAGTGATTTAAGGGATCGTATCAGTGCATTACCTATTTTGCCTGGTGTATACCTTATGAAGGACTCTGCTGGGAAAATCATCTACGTTGGTAAAGCATCTGTACTGCGCAACCGAGTACGATCATATTTTCAAACCTTAACTAATAAGGAACCTAAAGTTCGAGCAATGGTTGCAAAAATTCACGATTTTGAATTTATTGTTACTCAATCGCCTCAAGAAGCGCTCTTACTTGAGAATCTTCTCATAAAAAAACACAAGCCCTATTACAACGCAAGGCTTAAGGACGATAAAACTTATCCATATATAAAAATTGATACTACTGAAGAATTCCCTCAAGTGTATTTCACTCGTAGAGTAAACCCTGATGGAGCGAAATACTTTGGCCCTTTTGCAAGTGCAAGTTCAGTCAGAAAAACAATGGGGTTGCTAAAGAAGTTATTTCCTTATCGTTCATGCACCAAAACTATCACTGGAAATGATGAGAGTGCCTGCCTCGAATACCACATTCACCGCTGCGTTGCTCCTTGCATAGGCAAAGCAGATAAGCAGGAATACCACGATGTTATTAGGCAAGTAATAAAATTCCTCCAAGGCGAATCCGAAGAAATTGTTCGAAATATACGTACTCAAATGTCCCATGCTTCGGAACTACTACAATTCGAAAAAGCTGCAATATTGCGAGATCAAATACATGCAATCGAAGCAGTTACTGAACGACAAAAAATCGTTTCTCAAAAAAATAATGATGCAGACGTCATTGCTTTAGCAAATGATACCCGTGAAGCGTGGGTAGAGCTTTTCAAAATACGCAAAGGCAAACTAATCGGCCGAGATCACTTTCTGATGGAAGGCGCGTATTTTGAAAATGAATCTGGGTTAATTGAGCAATTTATCCAACAATTCTATGAAACTACTACAGATGTACCTAAATCCATAATGATTCAGTACACAATATCTAATGTTGAAGCTATCCAAGATTGGTTAAAAACTAAATGCGGACACGGAGTAATAATAAAGCGCCCACAGCGTGGTAGTAACTTGCAAATGGTATCAATGGCGGCCACTAATGCAACAGAGGCATTGCAGCAACGAAGACTGCAATGGCTCAACGAATCGGACAAAGTGCTCCAGGCTCAAGTGCATTTACAAGAAGTGCTGAATTTACCTCAATTACCAAAAAGAATTGAGTGCTACGACATATCAAACATTCAAGGAACTAATTCTGTTGGAAGCATGGTTGTCTTTGAAAATGGTAAACCAAAAAGCTCTCAATATAGGCGATTTCAAATCAAATCAATTAATACAATCAATGACTATGCATCAATGCAAGAAATTCTCCATCGAAGATTTAAGCGCCTTGGCATTGCTAGCCAGAACAAAATCGACACTACCGAAAAAATAAGCCCAGAAAGCTTAGATAATTTAAGCGATTCTTTCGAAAATACCCCTCAGTTGGTCATAATTGATGGAGGAAGAGGGCATCTCAATGCAGCATTAGAGGTTTTTCTAAACTTGGGTATAAGTGACATACCGATTTGCTCACTTGCAAAGAGAGATGAAGAAGTGTTTCTTCCAAATGTCCCTGAGCCAATCAATCTTGGTGCGGGTTCGCAGAGTCTATATCTAATACAAAGGATTCGCGATGAGGCACATAGATTTGCCATCACCTACCACCGCAATCGAAGATCAAAATCAGGGTTGAAATCAGAATTAGATCAAGCTCCAGGAATCGGTGCAAAAAGAAAACGCCAGCTTATAAAAAAACTTGGAAGTTTAAGCGGAATACGAAATGCATCAGTTGCTGAAATTGCTGAAGTAGAAGGGATGTCCTACGCATCCGCCGCCAAATTAAAAGAGTTCTTAGGCGGCGGAGCGTAAGTCGAATTAAATTTCTAACTGGTCAGTATCACCCATCTCGATTTGAGCAGCTGATCGCGGTGAAACTTCAAAAAAGCCCGTTTCAGAGCTCGGGTCGATAGATTCGTCATTATCGGTAACTAAAGCTTCGTTTTCAGATAGCTCATTTTTCAACGTCTGAAGCAGAGTAATAGCAACTTCAATGTATTCCGATGTGAGTGGAACAGACAGATTACGTCCAGCAGCAATCAGCTGGAGTTCATTGTTTGAAGCAATGGGAAATGGATTGGAAATTGGGTCAGGCAAGCTTGATTCAGAAATATTCTGGTTTTTCATAGAATGTTCTGGTTTTTTATCTGCTAAGACTGGCCGACCTAAGACACGAATTGCATCAGTAAGGTGTTTTTGGATCAAGGGTGCACGTCGAACGATTTCATCACGTGGAGCCCTCGAAATTTCTTCTAACCCAACAAGCATGCTCATATCGTCAGGGACCTCTCCTTCGAATCGCGTGTAAAGTTGGCGTAACAGCTCTACTCTTTGAAAAGCCTCTGCGCGTGCCTCATGGCCCTCATCGCTGTTGGCAGGATGAATAACTCGTTGAGCTAGAGGTGAAATACGCAATTCACCACGGCCCTCTATAAGTCCAAAATCGCGCAATGCAGCAACTTTAGCGAACAAAGTTCCACTTCCTTCGGACATGCCAAGCTCCCAGGCAAGGCCTTTTACACTAACAGTACCCTTAAATTTAGATAAAATCCGGCCAGCTATCTCAACTGCGTCGCCAAACCTAATATCGGGATATGAATACGGTCCTAATTTAGCCATTTGCACCCTCCATAAATATGTAAAACAACCGCCGGCTCCCCAACCAGCTCGATTATTATAGCAATTTGCTGCTCATTGTCAACTATATTCTGTGCATATTGCTAAATATTCTTATATAAATCTAGATTATTGCTATGCAAATTGCTAAATATTCTATATTTACTCTAAATATTCTTCTACTATGGAGCAAATTCATTGGGGCACTGTAGAATCTTAAAGAGACTAAGGAGGTCTAAAGTCATGTTGAATATTGGTGATCTCGCTCCAGACTTTTCCGCAATGGCAGATAATGGAGAGGAATTTAAACTCAGCTCCTTATTAGGATCTAGGGTTATTCTTTACTTTTACCCCAAGGACAATACTCCTGGATGCACGCAGGAGGCTTGTGATTTTCGAGATCTGTACGATGACTTCTCGAGCCAAAACGCTAAAGTCATTGGTGTCAGCACAGACAGCGTAAAATCGCATCAAAACTTCAAAGCCAAATTTGACCTGCCCTTCCCTTTAATTGCTGACCAGGATCACCAAATAGTGAATTCCTATGGAGTCTGGGTTGAAAAAAAGAACTACGGCCGGGTTTATATGGGAATAACACGTACCACATTTGTAATTGATGAAACAGGACACATAGCTGAAATATTCGGTAATGTACGAGTTAAAGGCCATGTGGAAAATGTCAGTTCAGTTATAAAAAGTAAATAGGAATGCTAAAGCCTTACTCGGATATAAGCCGCTATTTTCTCAAGCTAATACTAGTAGTTACCTTGATACTATTGCCTTTAAATTTGGCAGCTTGCAACAATACCGGATCTTCACAAAAGTCACTGACTATTGCGGTTGCATCTAGTTTGAAACCAGTGATTGAAGATTTCACCTCGCTCTTTCGCAATGACTACCCTGAGGTGCACGTTACTCTTGCAGCAGGTTCATCAGGTGCATTGGCTGAGCAGATTAAAAACGGTGCGCCTTATGATTTATTCATTTCTGCTAATCAGCACTACTCCCAACGGCTAGGAAGTGAAGGAATGCTTGACCCCGCAGATTCCAGAAAACTGGCTCGTGGAAAATTAACAATTATTAGTAAATCTCAGCAGCATACTAAAAACATAAAAGCTATCCTCACCGATCCATCTGTAATCTATATTGGTATCGCAAACCCCAGGCTTGCACCTTATGGTTCTTCGGCAATTAAATTCATGGAATCAGAAGGAGTACTGAATTCCCTTCAAACAAAATTGGTCTATACCGAAAATGTGGCACAAACCCTGCAATTAGTACTTAGCAAAAACGCTGAGTTGGGATTTGTATCAAAATCTCTGGTAGCGTCACAAGGAGTGGAGAATTTCGGCCTCGTCTATGAACTTCCCAGCGACTATAACTCTAATTTGGTTGTTACATCAGGGGCAGTCTTGAAAAAAGATTCGCATCCTATGACATTGAATTATCTTGATATGCTATCTAGTAGCGATTACAAACATATATGGGAAACATTTGAGTACGAAATGCTCGGAAGTTAATATAGAGAGAAATATTGGATTTTGATGCGGTCCGACTAACCATACAGATAAGCGTTGGCAGTACACTAATTGCAGTACTAGTAGGTGTACCTTTTTCGTGGTGGCTTTCAAGAAAGACTAATTGGTTGCGAAATACGATTTCTCAATTAGTTATTTTACCTATGGTTCTCCCCCCTACAGTCCTTGGTTACTACTTACTACAACTCTTTGGTCGGAATTCTTTTATAGGCAACTTATTAGATTCCTTCTTTGGACTGTCTCTTGTTTTCAATTGGGTAGGAGCAGTTATTGCTGCGTTCCTTGTGTCGGCCCCATTTTTAATAAAAATCGTCCATACAGGAATGGAAAACATTGATCCTAAACTAGCTGAAATTGCTCGAACCACGGGAATGTCTGAATTAAGTATATTTTTTACAGTTATATTGCCTGTATCGTGGAAGTACATCATCGCAGGTGCAGCACTTTGCCTGGCAAGGTCCATGGGTGAATTTGGGGCAACATTAATGGTTGCCGGAAGCATACCTGGTAGGACCAAAACTTTATCTCTCGCAATTTACGATGAAGTTCAGGCAGGGAATATTTCTGAGGCAAATGTGATGGCAATAACACTGTCTTTGCTAGCTTTTGGGTTATTAATAATCTCAACAATTGTTCTTCGAGGAAAACGATCATTATAAATTTAAATGTCTATAGACATCTAAATTTAAGTTAAGCTTACATAAATGAAAATTAATAATAATTATACTGCCGCTATTTTGCTCTTCATATCCTCTACCACTATTGCTATTTTAGGCGCTCTTCTTACTGGCGCAGAATTTAGTCCCATAACTAGAAATATTGAGCATGCTTCAAGTGGTTCTGCCAATTTTTTAAACTCGATAACCAGCTTCCTACCTCTAGGCTTTGCATTCACTGCTGGAATGGTTGCATCCGTTAATCCCTGCGGATTCTCTATGCTCCCTCCCTATCTTGGAATCTTCCTAAGCGACAATAGTAACCTGCAGGCTGATGACAACGCATATCTTCAAACCTTCTTAAAAGCACTTAAAGTCGGCTCTACCGTATCAGTGGCCTTCGTACTGACCTTTACCGTATTTGGCCTGCCAATTGGGTTAGGTGCCAGAGGAATCGTAAGTTACTTTCCCTGGCTCGGACTAATAATAGGGATACTGTTAATTGCCACGGGAGCATATATGGCAAATGGCGGTACGATTTACACAAACTATGCAGCGGTAACCGCAAGGCGCATCATTCTCCCGAATGATAAGCAAAATTACAAAAGCTATTTTCTTTTTGGAATAGCGTATGCAACGGCATCACTTAGCTGCACATTACCCATTTTTCTTGCCGTAGTTGGTGGAGTTTTCTCATCCGAGACTATATTCACTGCTGTTATGCAATTCATCCTTTATGGACTTGGAATGGGTTCCATTATTTTAGTACTGACTGTTTCAATTTCATTTTTCAAATCTGCATCTTTTTCTGTATTAACGAAAACATCAAAGTACATTCACCCTGTGAGTTCGGTTTTACTACTTATCTCTGGTTCATTCATCGTCTATTATTGGTTGACGGTTGGTGAAATCATTCTAAAATTCAACTTTAACGACTAAAGGAAGCTATGACATCCTCACGCAAAAATAGCAGCCCAAATTCCCCATCATCTAAGCCACCGAGATCGTTTAACAGGAAATTTCTATACAGCTCTATTTTGTTCGTTTTTCTCGGGGTAATAGCGTTTATTACATATTCGATACAATCAGAATCTCCCGAGTATGGATTTAAAATACCATTACGCGAAGGGCTTCATTCTCCTCCATATATCTATACCTTAGACATTACTGTAGAAAATCAATTAAAACGAATACCTCCAACTTCAGGCAATCATTTCGAAGCATTAAGCCCTTGGGGGTTTCTAGGTACTCCTGTAGTACCAGAAAACGCAGTACATAATATGGAGCATGGCGGTGTTGTGCTTTGGTATAAGCCGAATAACCCCGCACTAGCAGGCTCTGTTAACCAACTCATCGATCATATTGGGCGAAAATGCATCGTAGCGGGGTCGTACAAAGATATGTCCTATGAAATTTCTGCAACTGTATGGGGTCGTATTTTACCGTTAGAGAAATTCGATGCTACGCAGTTAAAGGATTTCATAGCTAAATACAGAGGAACCCAGGGTCCAGAAGCTCCTCTATGTAAATCGCAATCTTAAATATTTTGCGCAAATTAATGAGAAACAATCGGTTGAGCAATTATCCATAAGCTCAAAACCGTATAGCCGACCATGAGTACCATCATGGGTACCTGCGATCGTAAAGTTTCTGCTAAAGACCCGAAGGTTTTACTTGCAATAACATGTGAAGAGTAAACTGCGATCACATGTCCAACAACTATAGAACATAATCCAACAGCCCAAGCCAGTTCAGCATCTACAATTGATATATCTGGCGAATAATTAGCAGTACCAATGATGCTCCAACCCCATCCAAACGGGTCTGAAATTAACGCTATTATCCGCTGTCCTTGGATGAGTAGATAGCTGAAATAGTGAGCAACGTGATAGGCAAATGCTATTGGCATCAACGATATCGAAAATTGCGTAATAAGGTCTGCCAAGGGAGTTTGTACACCTGCCAATCTCCTTCCAACCCAGATAGCTGAAGCGAAAGCGGCACCAAGCAATACAGGAGCAGTAATCAATCCAAACGTCTTAATTCCAGAAAATGCATAAACACCCAACCAAGCAAATGAATCATATGAAACAGCAACAAATTTGGACCATAGATCAGTTTCAGCAAATCCATCAAACGAGACGGTAGAAAGAAGAAGGATCAAAAATATTCCTTCTGATGGCTTTGATCTTTGTTTGCTTAATAAACCGCTACCCCAAACACGAATATTAATAATCGACCGCCGCCTGTATCGGTAATCGACTTCATTATTTACTTCTTGAGAATCAGAAATAGGCAATACTTCAAAAGGAGCTAGCTTTGCAAAAAATTGCATCGTTATTGAAAAAATTTCACAGTTCTTTAGCCAAATGTTGGGCCCAAAGTAAAACATTCCAATTAAAGTGAATAAGGAGTAGAAACAGATTATTACTGACAGAGCAAAAGGGTCACTAACGTTAACCCATACATTCTCAATCCAAGCGAATATAAAAAATGTTAATACTGCCGGATAGCTACCTAATGATTTGGGATAAGCTACATTTCTTGTTAACTTTCTATTTGAAGCAATCTTGTAGGAAAATTCGATTACTTCATACAGGACTACCCATGGGCACAACAACTGCCATATGTTGCCCACAAACCCGCTTATAAATACCATCCCCACCCAAAAAATTATCCATATAAAGGTTGGGGCAATATTTTGATTAGGGTCAGCATTTCCAATAAAGCCTGCTGTGACAACAAGGAAAAACGCAAAAAGTGAAACTATCTGCATTAAGCGAATAAACCAACGGCTCGCGATCAAATTAATTAAAGGCCAATTACTGATATTTTTCCGTGGGTATTTATCAATAAGACCTTTTTGCGTTACCCATGCAACTATAACGAAAGATAATACGACCGTACTCACTGCTCCGAAGATGTACGTTCCAAAAGGTATTGGAAGATCGTAACGCTCCCCAAAACCATGTGCATATGCTGGAGTTGGTAATGCAATGCAAAAAAATATTGAAACAGGCAAAAGTGAAAGTCGAGTCACTTTACCAATACTCACCTAGGTCGAACCTCCAGAATCGCAACCACCTTTTCTTTTTCATTATGGCCATGGTTATTACCTTTAGTATTGGTTGAATGGTTATGGCTACCATGATGCTCTGCAGAAGAATGGGTCACTATTTCAAATCTCCCGGTAGCAGTCGCGGTAAAAATAAAAACTTCAGGCACGTTTGCTTTAACTTCCTTAATCAGATCGTATCCATGAATGTGAAAAGTAGTATCTTCATATGAATCAACAAAAATACTTACGGTATCTTCCTCAATTGCAATAAATTCATATGGTTTTTCAAGCGGCTCCTCACTTGAAATAGCTGCAGCAAAAACGAGGATTTCAGGTTCTCTTTCTGGGCCACACGCAACCATAAGTATAGAAAACAAAACTAAAGCTGTAGTGATTAACAACCCCTTCCCTAACTTACTCACCTTTACCTCCTCCGAAATCTTACATAAATTAGCCATATTACAGTTAATGCAATCGAAGTTGCTGATCCTATGACTAACCAGGGGATAGAATTGCCTGATTTGATATCTACGGGCAATATGAAATTAATATTACCCACGTGAGAATTGATATTAAAGAGGAGTTCCCAGGAATTTTGAGTAGGTGGGTGCAAAAGAGCAATGTAATTAGCTTCTTGTACCGTAAACGTTCTCGTTGCTACGACCGGCCCTAAGCTTAAATTCTCTTGAGCTGCACTTACCGTAATTTGTGGAAAGAACGTTGAGGTTTGATCGTCATAATTTTCAAATAAAATCACGATTTCAAGGTAATTTACTAGAGGCACCACCGTAATAGTTACTTCATACGGACCTTGTTTTCCAGCGAAGAGCAGTTCCTCCAGGTCATGATTTTGACCGTGCGCCGATACAACTGCACTTGGAGTTGCTAGCATAAAAAAAGTAATTAAAAATGCTGTAAAACGAATAATCATCTAGTAATGTTGATTTAATTATATGAAAAAACATCAATGATGATGAGAGGGATTATGTCTAATTTTTGGCTATTCAAAAGTGAACCAAATGCATATTCATTTACTAATCTGATGAACGACGGGATAACCGAATGGGACGGTGTTCGTAATTTCCAAGTACGAAATTGGCTGAGAGATTCAATTAAAACCGGTGATCAAATATTGTTCTGGCACTCAAATACTAATCTTATCGGAGTAGTTGGCACTGCAATCGTTGTGAAAGATGGGTACCCTGATCACACTGCATGGGATCCTTCCTCAGACCATCCTGACTCAAAAAGCTCTCCTGACAAGCCAATCTGGTATATGGTCGATATCAAACCTCAAAAACAATTCAAGCATGTCGTTACTATGAGCGCATTGCGCGAGCACCCCAATCTTGTAGATATGATTGTTCTAAGGAAGGGTAATCGGCTTTCAATCACGCCAGTGACTCAATTTGAATTTGATACCGTCGTCGAAATAGCAGAAGGTCTTTAGTTCTGCCTGTATGAAAAAACATTACTCCAGTTTTTTGTACTTCCTCTTTTTTTGCCTGCCATTACTCTGGGTTGGTTGTAACCCAACTCTAGTAGAGCAAAAAAATGATTTTGATTTTAAAGTTATTGAAATTGGGTCTATTTCTAAGCTACGTGTAAAAGCATTTAATGGAGGTATTACAGTTAGACCTAGTAGTGATAGCAAATTGCACCTCAAATCAATTCTTCGCCAGCCAGACCAAATCGATTACACCATTAAAAAAAGCGCTACTGAAATACTTATTGAGGCAGAGCAAAATAAAAGAGACGTGCGGCCTATACCAGGTGCAACCTTTGAAATTCAAGTGCCCTATCCAATGCAATTAGACTTAAGTAGTAGTAATGGGTCAATCATTCTTAGTTACTTAGAATCTGATGCGAAAATAAAAACCTCTTATGGGTCAGTTTCCATAAATGAATCTACGGGCTCATACGATATCGAATTAAAAGACGGAAGTATTTATCTTGATAGTGTCCAAGGGGAACTTAAAGTGCGAACAAACAAAGGGGACATAGAGCTTAAGAGCCCCATATCTGCAACCTCAATTTACGACTTACAAACAAAAACTGGAGATATTTATCTATCTCTGGCTAACAAAGGGCTTTCAGAGATAAGTATTCAAGCAGTTACTAAAAACAGTCCTGTTCGCAATTTTAGTTCCATCATAGACATTGACCCTGATGAACAAAAATTCATCAGCCTCAACGGCAAGTCAAGCCCCTCGTTAAAAGCCAAATCTAATAATGGATTTATCGAAATTGATTCTTATTAGCTGAAGTGAGGAATTACTTCTTTTGCAAACCGCTCCATAACCTTGGGATCAAATGGTCTAGGGGTCATTAAAATGAAGTGGTTAACACCAATTTCTACCCAGCTATTTAATTTTTCTACCATCTCACTTGGGGATCCAAGAAGCATACTGTCTCTGACCTGATCCTCAGGATTGTCATAAAAATCAGTCTTCTGGGTGGCCAAAGTAGCACCTTTTGCGATCGTCTCATTTACCACTGATTTATCATCGGTGAGATTAATCTGGATCTGGACAGAACGCCTCATTAATGAAAAATCTCGGCCAATAAGATCGCATGCTTTTTTCATGCGCTCCAGGTTGTGTACAGCTTCTTTTAACGGTGCAATTTGGTTGTAATCGTCCGCATGTTTAGCTGCGATTTCTAACGTCCTATCACCTCTTCCGCCAACAATTATCGGCGGGTTGGGCTTCTGTATAGGTTTTGGCATTTGCGGTGCATCAGTAATTGAATAATATTTACCCGAAAATGTAGCAGGCTCATCATGCCAAATTGCCTTAATGACTGATAAGGCTTCGTCCAAGCGATCCACTCTTTCAGCGAATGGAGGGAAGTACATCCCATGAACATCAAACTCATGCTTGACATTACCGCTACCAATACCCATTTCCGCTCGACCTCCCGAGGCATGGTCGATTGTATTTACAATTTTCGCAGTCATCACAGGGTGCCTAAGATTATTATTGATAACAAGCATCCCTAACCTTAAATTTTTTGTATGCCCAGCCATTGCAGCCATCACTGTAAGGCCTTCTAGTCTGGCAGGCGTCGCACCTCGAGCACCATGAATTTGCATGAGGTGATCCGAAGGATAGAATCCGTGAAACCCAAGTTCGTCACAAGTCTGGCAAATTTCCAAGAAATCTTCCCAACCTAATCCGGAACTTCCACCAACGCTAAAGAGAACTTTACTCATCAAAACCTCCGTGAAACATTTTTATAATCGTTAAAGAAAAGCTTGTCCTACTTTTGACATGAATTTTTCAATAATATTTTGATCAAATGGCCTTGGCGTAGTGAGGATAAAATGATTTACACCTGCAGCTTTCCAGTTACCAATTTGCTCGATGATCTCATCCACATTGCCAATTAGCCGAGAGTCCGCAACGTGCTCTCTCAAATCTTTATATCCTTCGGCTACTTTGTGTGCACCATAATTGAAATTGGCTAAAGCCCTGTCAATAATGTTGTCAGCCTCACTTTTGCTTTTTACAAAATCAAATGGAACTTGAACTGAAAAGCGCATGTTTTCAATGTTTCTATTGATTTTTTGAGCCTCTATTTTAAAAGATTTAATATTTCTCTCCACTTGCCGGAGAGGAGCAATTTGGTCCCAATCATCAGCATGCTTCAAAGCAACTTTCATCGTTCGAGCACTGATTCCGCCAACTATAATCGGTGGGTAAGGTTTCTGCACAGGCTTGGGCATTTGAGGCGCTTCATTAATTTGGTAATACTTACCGTCAAAACTTGCTGGTTCATCTGTCCATATAGCACGGATAACTTCAAGTGCTTCATCAAGCATCTCTATCCGCTCAGATGGTCGAGGAAACGGAAAACCATGGACTATATGCTCTTGCTCTGACCACCCTGCACCAAGTCCAAACTCGGCCCTCCCATTTGAGGCGTGATCTATGGTATTGAAAATCTTTGCAGTCATCACAGGATGGCGAAAGAGGTTATTGGCAACCAGAACGCCCATTCTCAATCGTTTGGTATAACCAGAAACTGCCGCCATAGCCGTAAGTGCATCCAAACGATCGGGCGAAGGTCCTTTACCAGGCTGTACTGTCATCAAATGATCAGAAGGGTAAAATGCGAAATAGCCAGAGTCTTCGCAACCCTTGCATACTTGCAAGAAAGATTCCCAACCCAAACCTGAACTACCGCCGATTGAAAAAATTGTTTTGTCCATAAAGCAAATAATAATGCTTAATAATAAAAATAGGCATATTTTTTGATTTTAATGTAGGGTTCAATAAATTAGTTTAATGAAATTAGCATAGAGGTACCGAAAATTATGGCGAATACGAAACAACTAGGCCTAGCAATGGTGGGCATAGGTGTAGGTGGAACGGAAATGCTTCCGGCAATGGAGGCAATGCCCGAATTAAAGTTAGTTGCAGGATGCGATATAAACGAGGAAATACTGAATGAATTTAGCGCTCGTTACAACGCAAAAGGGTACGGCGATTACGATCAAATGCTTGCTGATCCCGAGGTCGAAGCCGTCTGGGTGTCTACTCCCAATCGCTTCCATGCCGAACATTCAATAAGAGCAATGGAGGCAGGGAAACATGTTGTAGTAGAAAAACCAATGGCATTAAACATAGAAGATGCCAAGAAAATGGTAGAAACTGCCAACCGAACAGGAGTGAAATTCCTCGCAGGTCATACTAGGTCATTCACACCTCCAGTTAGAACAATGTGGAAAATCATTCAATCAGGTGAAATAGGGAAAGTTAGGGCGATCAACACTTTTGCATATACTGATTGGATGCTACGCCCTCGTACATGGGAAGAGTTAGACATGGACCAAGGCGGAGGATTACCAATGCGTCAGCTTCCCCACCAGATTGACAGCGTAAGACTACTGGGAGGAGGGATGGTCAAAAGCGTTAGAGGCTCTACTGGGCAATGGATGCCTGAGCGACCAATCCCTGGGTACTACACTGCATTCCTGGAATTTGAAGACGGAACCACTTCTTTGGTTTGCCATAACGGATACGGCTATGTAATGGGCGCTGAGTTTGTGACCTGGGGCCATGATCGCCAGCGGTATACTTCTGACGAGCGAGTTGAGGTTCGAAGGCAAATGCGTGAGGGAATTAGAGATGAAGGTGCAGACAAACAGGCCCTTCGTATTGGGGGGATGCAAGAGAGAGAGATATTCAAAGCAGAAAATGATGAAGTTTGGGTACCAGAAGATTTAGGCCTATTACTTGTAAGTTGCGAAAGAGGAGATATCCGACATGGACCTTCAGGATTAATACTCTACAACGACACTGGGACTCACAATATCGATCTGCAAATTGATCGTGATATGGGACCTGGGTATCGTAGGGCAGAACTTGAAGAATTATATGATGCGGTCGTAGAAGATCGTCCTATTTTCCACACTGGAGAATGGGGGTTAGCTACATTAGAAGTAGTTTTAGGCATAATCCAATCCGGGCAAGACCACAAAGAAATTCAAATGCAATACCAAGTACCAGTTCACGAGAGGTATGGGGAAGCTAGGAATTTCTCACCAGTATCACTATAGAATTTTTGTAAAAGGGAGCCAACTATGACAAGCGAAATTAAACCTTTAAAACTTGGGGTAATAGGGGTAGGTGTAGGCGCAGCAGAAATGCTACCTCCAATGGAGCGTGCTTCGTATATTGAGTTATTTGCAGGTGCTGACATTGACCCTGATGTCAGAGAGCGATTTAAATCTAGGTACCCAAACGCAAGGGTCTACGCCAGCGCAGAAGAACTAGTATCTGACCCTGATGTTGAGGCAGTCTGGATTTCAACCCCCAACCGCTTTCATGCCCCGATGACCGTATTAGCTGCCAATCATGGAAAGCATGTCGTCGTAGAAAAACCAATGGCGCTTGATATGAAGCAAGCTGAAGAAATGGTTGAGGCCTGTGAGAAAAACGGAGTGAAACTAGTTGCGGGTCATACTCAAAGCTTTCAACCTCATGTTCGGCTAATGAGGCAGATTGTTGCCTCGGGTGAGTTGGGGCAGCTTGGTGCAGTAAACGCTATTGCATATACTGACTGGGTAATTCGACCACGTACCGCAGATGAACTCGACCCCAATCAGGGAGGAGGGCTGGTCTATCGGCAGACACCTCACCAAATAGATAGCATTCGATTAATTGGCGGAGGTAAAGTTCGAAGTGTACGAGGCGCATACGGGCAATGGATGAAGTACCGCTCGATCCCAGGTTATTATTCTGTTTTCCTTGAATTTGAAAACGGCGTTACTGGAGTAGCAATCCACAATGGATATGGATATTTCGTTGCTTCAGAATTAGTGCCATGGGGCGATGCCAACACTAGGTATACACCTACAGAACGAAATGAAATACGTAAAGCAATGGCTGCAGGTACTAGGCCTGAAGATGCTGAAAAACTCTCACTACGAATTGGCGGTGAAGCCGAGCAAGCAATCTTCCGCAGCGCAAGAGGCCCAGAAAACTGGAAGCCTAATGATCTTGGTATCGTCATAGTAAGCTGCGAATTCGGAGAACTGCGTCAAGGCCCTGAAGGTCTTTATAAGTACACAGATGATGGGTTAGTAGAATTAATGGTTGATTCAGACCCCCTACACCGTGATCAAGAATTAGAAGAACTTTATAATGCGGTACGACTTGGTCGGCCAGTCTTCCATAGTGGAGCATGGGGCATGGCTACTCTCGAGGTTGGTCTTGCTATAAATGAGTCTACCAAAACACATAAGGATATTGTTCTATCACATCAGATAGAAATGCCTTCTGAATATGACCAAGAATACAAAGTCGAAGTGCTATCGGAAAAAAAGATCTATTGATCTAGGTCTTTAAGAAAGGATTACTTATGACTATAGCTGTTTCACATGGTGGTGGCTCTAATATAATTGAATCTTCAAATCTCTCCTCTGAATTACTGGTTGGATCAATTGATGGAGTTATTCGACTGGCAAAAAGAGGCTCAGATTGGATAGTTAGCGAAAAAACACTTGAGGGTAATCATGTTCACGCTTTAGTTCAAGAGCCCCAAAGTGGAATATGGTTCTGCGGGGTCGAAAAAGGTGGGATATTTGCAAGTGAGGACGATGGTCATACATGGATTAAACGTGATGTTGGCTTAGCACATACCAATGTCTACAGCCTTTCCGTGTCTGCAATAAATGGCAAAACTTATATTTACGCCGGAACAGAACCCGCCCATCTATTTGTAAGTGACGACCTAGGGCTTACATGGATTGAAAAGCCTGCGTTACATGGCCAAGAAACAGATGCATGGAAATTTCCTGCACCTCCCCATGTTGCACACCTGAAACATATTAGCTTCCACCCTGCGAATCCTGTGATTATTTTCGCAAGCATCGAACAGGGAGGATTGTATCGTTCAGATGATGGTGGTGATTCTTTCGAAGAAATCAAGGGAATGTATAACGACGTCCATCGCTTGATTACAAATCCAGATGATCCTTCCCGAATGTTTGTTACAGGGGGAGAAGGGCTATGGCTTTCAAAAGATACTGGTCTTAGCTGGGAAAATATATTCAGCCGAGGGAGTGAATATGGGGGGTACCCAGACCAGCTTGTTTTTCAACCAAGTAATCCAAGCTGCATGATCGTCACTGCAGGGCAAAAAAGCCCAGGCCAATGGCATCGCGAAGGAACGGCTGAAACAAGAATTTCTCGAAGTACTGACGCAGGAGAAACTTGGGAAGTAATTTTAAATGGGCTTAATGACAAGCTAACTCCTAGCATTGAGGCAATGACTTTAGAGGAATCTAATGGAGTAGTACAAATTTTTGCAGCAACATCTCACGGAGAGCTATTATGGTCTGAGGACGCGGGAGAATCTTGGAATTCATCTGCCATCGCTTTCCCTCCTGTATCAAAAGGCAATCATTACGAGGCTTTCCAAAGGGATGTTCGCCATTCTTAACAAATAAAAACTTATGACAAACGAAGAACTATTAATCACAGTAGTGCGCCTTTTAGGCGCACTATTCGTTTTGAAATGGGCAATAGTTGGCTCAATAATAGCTATTGCCGTAGATTTCTCAGATTTGTTTGTAATGAATTTGGTAGATCTTGGAGGAGTACGAAACTACCAAGCGTTAGATAAATGGTTAGACCTAAGCTACATGGTGACGTTTCTGTATGTGGCAATGAAGTGGAATAGTAGGCTTGCGCGCTTAAGCTTAGGCTTATTTACTTTTCGCATTTGTGGATTATTACTGTTTGAAATAACGGGAAATCGATGGATATTACTTGCTTTCCCTAATTTTTTTGAATTTTATTTCGTAATAGCTGCAATCGTCTGGAAAAAAGAACGGCTCCAATTCAACAGCAAATTAATCAAAGGATTTATGTTAATGCTGTTTCTTTTAAAAATGTCGCAAGAATTCGTCTTGCATGGTGGGCGGTGGCTTGATAACTACAGAGCAACCGAAGTAGTCATAAATTTATGGCAAATCGCTACAAAATCACTCATGCCTTAAGCAAGTTTAGAAGTTGCTCATGCAACAAACTATTTGATGACAATGAGCTGCCTGTATGAATAGATACCTCGCCTGCAAGATCAGAATATTTTCCGCCTGCTTCTTGGATGATTGGTAGTAATGGTGCTGTATCCCACACATTCATTATCGGATCGATCATTGCGTCAAGCCGACCTGTTGCCACTAAATAATGCCCATAACAGTCTGACCAGCCACGATACTGCTTAATTAGCTTCACTATCTCGGAAAAATTAGCATACATCCCTAATGATCGGAAATCTAAAATATCCGTAGAAGACAACGTGGCATCAGAGAGAGACGCTGTTTGTGATACTCGTGCAGGCGATGTTTCAAAAGAATTATTCAACCCGTCAACTCCAATAGCAAATTTTGCTCCTTCGTCCTTTGCGGCAAAAATAATTTCTTTCAATGCTGGGAAATAAATAACACCTATTTGCGGTTCATTGTCTTTTTCTATACCTATCATTGTGCCGAATAATGGAACCCCACGGACAAAAGATTCCGTGCCATCAACAGGGTCAAGGTACCATTTGTATCCTGTAATCCCTGTTTTTTCACCGTATTCCTCACCCAAAACAGCATCATCAGGGCATTCAGAAAGTAATCTATCCCTGATCATTTCTTCAGCTTCACGGTCGGCCCTAGTTACAGGAGTCCTATCCTCCTTAAACTCAAGGCCAATTTCTGTTGACTTAAAATATGCCATTGAATGCCTACCAGCTTCCAATGCCAGCCGAATTGCGAAGTTCAATCTTTCAGTAATTTCGTTCATTTGGTCTTAGTCTACGCTTATATTCTCTAACAATAGTACCTTAATATTAACTTTTTCCTTGCTGCTTGCATCATGTAAGCATAATATTGTCCTAATCCAACTGCAGGGTTTACTGAACTACAATCATGTAGAAGTGAGCTGCTGCATCTACTTGAAAGGCACATCATGCATGACGATCCATGGGAGCACGGTCATTACGGGGAAATAGATGAAATTGTATTCGGTTCCATCGCAGACGATGGATTTCCAATAAACCCTGACTGGCTTCGACTAACCAGTGTAGGCATAGATATAGGCTCTTCTACGTCCCACCTCATGTTTTCCAAATTAGTTATGAGACGCAGAAGCACTGAAATGTCGAGTGAATTTGAAGTTGTATTCCGTGAAATCGTTTACAAATCCCCCATTCTACTCACTCCTTATTCAGATCCGGACACGATAGATACTGAAACATTAGGGAATTTCGTTACTACGAGTTATGCAGAAGCTGAATTAGAACCAGATGACATTGACACTGGGGCAGTAATTTGTACCGGGGAAGCTGTTCGTAAGCATAATTCCGAGGCAATAATTCGAATGCTTGCTGCTGCCGGTGGAAGATTCGTATGTGCTACAGCAGGACCAAACCTTGAAGGAATACTCGGCGCACACGGTTCCGGTGCAGCTGCCCGATCATTGAAAATTCGCGCTGGAATGAATGTTGATATGGGTGGTGGTACTTCCAAAATAGCAATTGTGAAAGATGGAAAAGTGGCAGAGACCATGGCAATTAATGTCGGTGCTCGGCTTATAGCTTGGGACAGTGACAATATCGTTGAGAGGATTGAGGAAGCTGGTCGAGTAGTCGCCGAAAATGTAGGTGTAACTGTAAAAATTGGCCAAAAAATAGAAGACGACGACAAAGCGAAAGTCGCTGAAAAACTTGCGGATATTCTGTTTGAAGCGTTAGCACGAGAGTCGTATTCGCCTTTGGCTTCTGACCTAGTGATATCCGGACCTTTAGAAATAAAAGACCCTCTCGATGAAATAGGCTTCTCAGGTGGTGTTGCTGAGTATGTATACGACTATGACACTGAAGACTATGGAGATATGGGTCCTCTTCTCGGCGCAGCCGTGCGCAGTAGATTGCCGAAATTAGGAGTTCCTTTAGCTGGAAGTTCTGAGCGAATCCGCGCAACGGTAATCGGCGCATCTCAATACACCGTCCAAGTGTCTTCCAGTACTGTTTTTGTTTCAAACAGTGAGCTTTTGCCTCACTTAGATCTTCAGGTTGTTCCAGGATATTTACCTGACGATCCCAACGATTTAACAAGAGAGGCAGTAGAACAAGCGCTTGCTGAGAGCTTCGAAAGATTGGACATAGCACGCCAAGAAATAGCCAAGCCCATAGCAATAGCTCTCCTTGGCCCAGTAATACCAACATACGATTCGATCAAAGCCATATGTGATGGCATAGCAACCGCACTGGAGCCTATGAAAGAATTCCCTTGGACTATTGTCCTTAGTGCAGATGTTGCAGGCTTAGTAGGTTCTATGTTGAAAAATGAACATAAAGTCGAGCAGGATGTCATAGTAGTTGATGGAATAAACGTAGGCGAATTTAATTTCATTGACTTAGGGGAGCAACTTGAATCCGTCGAAGCTATTCCAGTTGTGGTTAAGTCCCTTGTATTCGAAGGGTAATTGAAATTGACACGTAATACTTATTGGGCAAAGGGCTTCTTTACTAATTGAGGAAGAAATCCCCTCTTATTAGGACGTCAAAACCGTTTTACGGGTGGTGGATAGTTCTATCCACCATTGCCTTTCACGGGCTATCTGGAGCAGCATTCGGGTTTACCTTCGGGCAGTATTTACTCCAAATAGAACGTCAATTCGGCTGGAGTAAATTTGCAATTTCTAGTGCATTTTCTGTATCGCAGCTTGCAGCAGGGATACTGAGCCCTATTCATGGATGGCTCTTAGATAAATTTAGCCCAAAGATCGTGACTCAAGTGGGGATTATCTTGTTTGGAGGAGGATTTCTAATTCTACCTGTGGCTAATAATTTTGCCTCTTTCTTTGCAATAATTTTCATAATGTCTATAGGTACGAACCTTGCGGGGTGGCTTACTTTAACTACCGTCATTACACGATGGTTCCAAAAAAGCAGGGCGTTAGCTCTTGGCCTTAGTTCAACTGGAATAGGACTGGCCGGGGTTCTTTCACCTATCATTGCCTGGTCATTAGTAACTCACGGTTGGAGACCTACTGCTTTTGGCACTGGTGTTGCAGTATTGATAATAGGATTGCCTCTAGCACACCTTTTGAGAGGGTTCCCAGAAGATCATGGGATGAAACCTGATGGGATTTTACTTAGTGAGGATCTTTCGACAGGTAATATAAGCAATGAGGAATTCGACTCAGATTTCCTTGTTTCAGAAGCTCTCAAGGATAAAAGCTTCTGGTATATATCCTTGGGTCATGGAATAGCATTAATCTCGGTATTTATAATGCTTGTGCACTTCGTCCCATTCCTTGTTCAAAATCACGGGTGGCAAGAAACATCAGCTCAAGCCATGCTCACGGTTGTTACGGTAACAAGCATCATAGGGCAAATTGGTGGAGGCTTTCTAGGAGACAGGTTCAGCAAAACGCGTATAGCAGGATTATGCATGCTCGGTCATGGGGTTGCTATGCTAACGCTGGCTTTTGCGTCTAGTGGAGTAGTAATTGCTATCGCTGCATTACTTCATGGGCTATCTTGGGGAACTAGGGGTCCGCTGATGATGGCAATGAGAGCTGACTTCTACGGAAGAAAGCATTTTGGGAAAATTGCAGGGTACTCGAACATAATGGTTATGTTCGGTCCGTTAATTGGACCAATATTCGCCGGTGCCATAAGTGATCAATACGGGGATTACAAAATAGCTTTTTTGACAACCGGAATAGTCATAGGGATTAGCTCTGTTTTCTTCTTTCTAGCGAAAAAGCCTATCAAGCCCGCTCAGAACTTTAAATTGCCTTCAAGCTATTGATAGGCTGCAGACCATCAATTGCCATCATCCATTCACCAGAACCGTTGCTTTGTACGAAGACTTCACCACCATGGGTTCCGGCAAAAACACGTCCGTCAGGATCTACTGCTAGTGCGTCAACTGCTTCAGTAAGGCCATTAGCCATAATTGATTCCCATTTTTCACCATTGGTACTTCGGTACACTCGTGCATTTGCGCCTTCAGGCCTAGTTCTCCAATTACGTGGACGTCCCGCAGTAGCAGAAGCATATATGCATTCGGGCTTAGAGGGATCGTTAGTAATGGCAATAGTATATAAATCCGCTAGGCCATCAGAAGAAGATTCCCATGATGTTGCAGCGTCATTTGAGCGAAAGAAACCCACTCCAGTAACTGCATAAATTTGATCAGATTTTCCGGGCACTGCCACTAACCCATGGATATCAGGGTGCATGTTCTCTCTAGCCTCGGTCCAGGTTTGACCTCCATCAAAGCTAGCCATTACGCCTCCTACTTCTACACCCACATATACATGTGCAGGATCAGTAGGAGATATCACTATTGAACGAATATTAGGAAGATGCGGTGATACCGGAAAAGTCCATGACCAAACCGTTGGCAATTCACGGAAGCTAGTTAGCTCAGTGTACTTATTTTCCTCTAGAAGTTTACGATATACATAGGCCCCGTCTGTGCCCACATAAACAGTCCCTTCAGATGAAATAGCAACGCAACGAGCGTCTACGTCAGGTAATGCATTCGTCCATGTAACCCAATTGTCATTACTTTCAAATACACCACGCTCAGTAGCGACAATTGTGATATCTCCAAATTGGCTGATGTCGTCAATCCGAATACCTTCTAAAGCCTTAGTTGCTAATGCCCACTCGTTACCATAACGTTCTATGCAGACTATTCCGTCGTTAGTGCCAATTGCTAACATACATCACCTCATGGCCTTGAGTCCGGCAACTATAGCATGATGTTGCCTATTGTGCTTTACTACACTCGTCATAAAAACAGCACGCTGAGGAGGTTGTATCTTGTCAGAGCAAAATAAGATTATCATTCGAAAACTTTACAATAACGCCTACAACCAAGGCCTCATTGGAATTATCGATGAGATGTATTCTCCTGAAGTTGAGTTGCACATTGCTGGCATACCAGAAGACCCTTTCGGACCACTGCCTATCAAGCAACTTGTAACCATGATGCGCACCGCATTCCCTGATTTTCATACCACTATTGATGAATTAATTGATTCGGGCGACAAAGTTGTAGCATGCGTTTCTTTCAACGGAAAGTTTCAAGGTACTTTCAGCGGGCATTCACCCGGCGAGAATTTGTCATGGTGGAAGCGTATAGACATCTATAGGCTTTATAACGGGAAAATAGTAGAGCAATGGGGCGACCGCGATGATTACACCACTCTACAAAGGATTGGTGTTGCCGTGCCTAAAGTCAAAGACGAACGCCCCTTAGCTAGAGAGGCTGGCAGGCTTTAAATTAGGAAATGGCGTAAAGCTTTGAAGGGTTTTCCGATAAAATTTTATCTATAACAGATGGTTCTATTCGTCCATCTGATTTTAAATGCCTTAATGCTTCAAGCTCACTTGAAGTATCAGAATGGCCATAATCGGACCCAATTAATAAATTATTTCCTGAAACATGTTCCAAGATATAAGGAAGGTCGTCATTAGTTTGGCAGGCAACGTACATCCTATTTTCGCCTAATACATCCTCTCCTAAGTCCCACCCTTCCCTATCAACCCTTCTACGCAGGTCATTCAAAATATAGGGAAGCCAATTTGCAGCCACTTCAACAAATGCAAATCGCAAGCCAGGGAATTTTTGAGGTAGTCGCTTAAATAAGATTGAGTGGAACGCGCTAATAACTGGTAGCTTATTTCGTGCATAGGCATCACCTTCAGCAAGGCGAGCAAATGCAGCATTTCCACAACCAGCATGCACGGTAACAGGGAGGTCGTTATCCAATGCTGCAGCGTACAAAGGATCAAAATATTCGTCAGTAAGGCGCCTTTCGCCTTCATATCCGCGCATAAATACGCCAACGGCTCCATTCTCTTTTGCATACTTCAATTGAGCAGGTACTTCTTCGAGACTATCCAACGAAGGAACAGCAACCCACCTAAGCCTACCTTTGCTTTGCCAATATATATCTGCAAGCCAGCGGTTATAGCTTTTTGAAAGAGCCAGCTCAACTTCAGGTCTTTCAGAAACCCGCGTTAAATATATAGTCGGGTATAGAACCTGAATGTCTACTCCTAATTCGTCCATGTGTTCCAAACGGGCATCTACATCAGCTAGGGACCTCGTGCCAAAAGTAGTTTGAGAGAAGCCAGACAATTGTTCTGATGCGGCTCCGGTAGACGTTGTGCCAAAAGGCCTCTGACGGGCATGCCCGTCAATAACCCAAAGTGGCCTATCTGGCCTATCTGGGTTTTCAATAGCTTTAGGCTTAAATTCAATATCTTGTGGGTCTAAATATTCCCATGTCTGATCGCTTTCAATAACGTGGCAATCTGAATCAATGATCATCTGCATTTCCTTACCTCGTCGGCAAACATGTATAGGATTGATCTAATATTTACATGTCGCGTAAAAGGATTCAATACTATAGGCAAAGCCCACGGGAAAGGAATAAGTTATGACAAAGCCCAAAATAGCCGTATTTTCAGGACCGAGATCCACGATAGCAAACTCCCCCACCCTAGTAACTAGTGATAAGGGTCGATTAGAGACTGACAGTTATTTACAGCGCCGGTTTGACCACCTAGTCCCTCAGTACTTACATGAACCCGTAACAGTTAGGATCAGAAAATACAGCGCCCATCCACTAGAGCAAGATGCAGAAGAGGTTTATCACGATAATGGAGAAAATTTCTTTGAAGTCCTACTAACTCCTGAAGATGGAGCGTATCTTTTACCTTACGTAGCAAGGCGTGATGACGGATCTGATACAGGAACGCCTTTTGAGGAAAGTGACCTAAGGAACCCTGATATCAATTACGGTGGAAGGCAAACGTTTTTCCCTGACGCCTCTAAAGTATTCGAAGATATCGATAGGGGTATCAGCGGACGAGACTCTAAAGGAACAGTGGGTGTTTTGAATTCCATTGCTGATTATAAGTTCATACGAGCACTTCCTCCAGCAGGCTATACCAAGAATGGAGAACAGGCGGGCGTTGATTTTTTCCCTTATAGTCCACGACCAATTGGTAAATTTCTCACTAGTGCTTCTTTAGCAAAGGCGACCAATATAGTGCAATCAGCAATAAATTCAGGTGAATTCGATGGCTTCATTTGGTTAGAAGGAAGTCCTCATCTAGAGGAAACTTTGTATTGGTTTAGCTTATTAATTGACACGGCATTACCGTTTGTCGGCGTTTCGTCACAAAGGCCCCATGGAGAGCTTTCTAATGATGGAGACCGGAATATTGTTGATGCTGCAAGATACATCGCCTCTCAGCCATTAACTGGTATGGGAGCCGTGGGTATAGTTGATGAACAAATATTCGCTGCAAGGTCATTCAAAAAAGGAGATGCGAGGCCAGGTGGTTACCGATCTACTGGAGGCCATGGTGGAGTTCTTGGGAGCGCCAACAATGAGGTCAAGATATGGTACAAACCTGTCTATAAGACACTAAGCACGTCGGACTTAAGAATTACAGCAATTGATTCAACTGTCTCGTTTCAAGAATATGGGGACTCTGATAATGAAATATCCCTACAAATCAAAGATGACGATGGATCTTTGATTGGAAACGCAATAGCCTCTGTGCATTTAATAAAATATGGCCACTATATGGCGGAAGAAGATTCAAGTGATCCTGATCTAGAGGTTGATATCATCGCTCGAATCAATCGCGGCATAGACCAGGAGCATTTCACAGCCGATCAGTCTCCCTTATTTCATGGATTCGTCTTAGAAGCTGCGGCGGGTTCTGGCTCTGCATTACCTAGCCAAATGTCCGCTTTAGCCATCGCTACATTTAATGGATTTCCAGTGGTTCGTGTAGGGCGTGGTGACCATGAAGGCCCGTTACCCGCAAACCCACTTGACCTCACAATCGAGGGCAGCAATTTAGACGCTACTAAAGCTCGAGTTCTCTTGAGAGCTGCAATGCTTAAGCTAGGGCGTCTACCAAAAGCTCGTGATCCAAGGAATCCTACCAGCATTGAAAGGGAGGCTACGGTAAAAGCTATAAGTAAATTTCAAGAATTATTTGATACCCATTAGCTTTTGGGCGCTGTATTACCTCGGATTTTATGTGTTTCAGGAACAAATAAGCCCAGGACAACTGCAGATAATATCCCGGCAGTACCAATTGTTCCCAAAGCTAAAGTGAAACCTGAAAATGAAGTGAGTACTGCAAATGCAGCTGGGTTTGTTGCAAACCCAGCTTGAGTCACAGTTCTCCCCACTGCAAAAAATCTTCCTCGAGCGCCTTCGGGGGCTAAATCTGAACCAATAACTTGCCAAGATCCAGTAAGCAAACTGTTAGTAATTTGAAGAACAACAAACCCAATAACAAAGTACTCAAATCCTAAGTTTGCGACAGACGTTATTCCAAGGAACACCATTGCAGTCCCTAGTACTCCTAAACCTGGAACGATGGTTGTTTTCCTTCCAAATTTGTCCATCAAATAACCCGCAAGGAAGGTTAGAGGGATTCCAATTCCTGCCATAGCACTACTTAAAATACCTAAAGCAGCAGGTGTAGCGTCATATGCGTACGATGCATATACAAAAACAGTACTTCCAGCTACCACTCCACCCCGAGCAGTCATGCCTAACCACTGCGCCAGAAACATGACTGGAATAGGCTTTCTCACAAGAGTTTTCCAAGAAAAAGACTCTATATTAGCTGATGCCTTTGCACGATTTGGTCGGCCACCAGGTGCAGTTTCTTTAGTTAAGAATCCTGGTATTGTGGCAACTAATGCAAAAACTCCTTGAAATATAAAAGCTGTTTGGAGGCCATAATTTACTGCTAAGACGCCGCCAATTATGGGACCAGCTAACGTACCTACATGTTGAACTCCTAATAGGCTTGTTATCATTCTTCCGCGTGATTGATTGGGATTAGTATCTGCAATCATTGTGAGCCTGCTCAGAGTCCACATTTGAGTTCCCCAACCTCCGATAAATCTATATAGGAGAAGCTCTGTAAAAGAACCGGAAATTGCCACTAAAAACGCAGAAACTGCAGTTAAAGCTGGGCCGATAATTAAGATTCGCCTTCGGCCAATTTTGTCCAACATATAACCGACAGGGATACTTGCAAACAAGGCTCCAAGCATATTTGACACAAATACAAGGGAGGCTTGACCAGGACCTACTCCAAAGGATTTTGCAAATTCAGGCACTACTGGTACCGTAGCTCCAAGACCTAAACCAATTGCCACTGCAGGCAGGTGCAATTGGATGAGAATTTGCACTATTGAGTTTTTGTTATTTTTGCTAGGCTGGGTACCCAAAATACCTTCTTAATTCTTAGCTGAAGAACAACTTCGCTTGACTGACTCCACGCACCATAGTAGAACCCTTACAAAAGATCTATGTTTCGCTTTTGAGGAGACCCTAATGCCAGAATTAAGTCCTAAACCTGAAGTTAAAGAGAATCAAGCACAAATAACTAAAATTAGCGCCTATCAAACATTTATCGAAAAAGAAGGTATTCCAAATATTACTGGTTTTGCCATCGATGATTTAAGAGCTATAGAGGTTGAACCTTGGTCGAGGCTTGATTGCAAAGGGGCGTATATTAATCTTGATGGTACTGCAGGAACGAATGACTGCTATATCGCAGAAATTGCCCCTGGAAGCAAAATGGCACCTGAAAAACATTTATATGAGAAAAATATCTATGTTCTAAGCGGGCGCGGTGCCACTTTGGTAGGGGATGACCCTAAGAATCGAACATCTTTTGAGTGGAAAGAGGGAAGTGTTTTCTCGATACCAATCAACGTCTGGCATCAACATCTCAATGGGTCAGGTACTGAACCCGCAAGGTTTTTTGCAGTTACTACTTTGCCTTTGATACTTAATTTCTTCCATAATGAAGATTTCATTTTCAACAATCCTTTTTCATTCTCTGATCGCCTTGGAGACAGTAGGCAATTCCAGGG
>Ga0114933_10000614_pt1 | contig 42959 bp, 45 predicted proteins | sample 4SBtaG_FD_89691 | JGI IMG/M metagenome (GOLD analysis project Ga0114933, IMG submission 89691) | Deep subsurface microbial communities from Kolumbo volcano to uncover new lineages of life (NeLLi) - 4SBTROV12_W25 metaG | ecosystem: Environmental > Aquatic > Marine > Volcanic | place: Kolumbo... | reverse complement strand
GGAACAACGATGAAAGATCTGAAAAAAGAAGATGTTGTAGAGCAACTCGCCACGGGAAAGATGAGCCGCCGGCAGTTCAACCAGAGCCTGGTGGCGCTCGGCGCGACGATGGTCATGATGCCGGTGGGCAGTCGTTCCGCTTTCGCGGGAAGCGATGATCATCCCACGGTCTTCACCTGGGAAGGCTGGGATGTACCGGAACTGCACCAGTCCTACCTTGCCAAACACGGCGAATCGCCCAACATGGCTATTTTCGGTGACGAAGAAGAAGCCTTCGCCAAAATGCGCGCGGGATTCAAGGTTGATCTCACTCAGCCCTGTACTTACAAAGTGCCGATCTGGAAAGACGCCGGCATTCTTGAGCCGATTGACACCAGCCGGCTCAGCACCTGGGATGACATTATCCCGAGCCTGAAAACCATTCCGGGCACCTATGAGGGCAACAACCAGTATTTCTTCCCAACCGACTGGGGGCTAACATCTGTGCTGTACCGCGCTGACCTCGCGCCTGAGTATGTTGATAACGAAAGTTGGGGCTTGCTCTGGGATCCGAAGTACAAAGGTCGCCTCTCGATGGCAGACAGCCTGATCGATGGTGTCATGGTGGCTGCCATTTATATCGGTGCTAAAGACCCCTTTAACATGACTGATGATGAAATGGTGAAAACCCGGGCAGCGCTGAAGGAGCAACTGCCGTTGATGCGCTACTACTGGACTAGCCCGGCCGACATTGAGCAGGCGCTCGCCTCTGGCGAACTGGTTGCGACCTCTGCCTGGAACTCGTCTTACGCTGCGCTCAAAAGGGAAGGGTTGGATGTGCGCTACACCAGCCCGAAAGAAGGCGCCATGACCTGGGTCTGCGGTTTCTGCCTGATGAGCGACCATGATCCCGCCAAACTTGACCGGATCTATGACTACCTGGATGCCTACGCCAGTGTGGAATCCGGCGTGTTTGCGCTGACCGAGTACGGCTATGGGCACGGCAACATTAATGCCTTTGCCAAAGTTGAGCAGGATAGCCCCGGGCTGTTGAAAGAACTCGGTTACTCGGTAGACGTTAACGAGACATTGAACGCCGGCATCTTCCAGGCCCCGATGGGCAACGAGCCGGCGCTGCAGGCCATGTTCGAGGAAGTCAAAGCCGGTATGTAAGCTATCGGTTGGACGTTCAGTAGACGTTGAGTAGAAGATGCCGGGCGAGGCCTCCTCGTCCGGCATCATGCTTTTGGCTCACGATTAACTTGCTGTCTGCAGGGCCAGCCGCTATTAAAATATTTCGTTCATGAGCAGATCAGCCACCTCTTCGCCAGGCATCAGTTTACGCCTGCGCCGGCGCTTCCTGGAGAGCGAAGCGCTACGTGGGTTCAGCCTGCTGTCGCCAACACTGTTGGCGATGGTGTTCGGCCTCGCCATGCCCTTGCTGGTCCTGTTCACCTTAAGTTTCTGGCTACAGGACTACGTTGACTTCATCAAAACCTTTTCATGGAAAAACTACGCCGATTTTTTTGCCAAGCCGATATACGGAATGATCCTGTTCAAATCGATCAAGATCTCCGGCATGGTAACCCTGGCGACCGTCCTGCTCGCTTATCCGATGGCGTATTTCATCGCTTTACGAATCAAAACCAATAAGCTCGTCTGGCTGATTCTGATCACAGTCCCGTTCTGGACAAGTTATCTACTGCGCGTTTTCGCGTGGAAACTAATGCTGGGCTACAACGGAGTAGTTAATTCGGGGCTCAAGTCCATTGGGCTCATTAGTGAACCGCTTGAGTTTCTGTTGTACAACCCGATGGCTGTCACGATCACACTGGCTCATGCCTGGGCGGCTTTCGCGATCCTGCCAATTTATGTGTCGCTAGAGAAAATTGACCGCTCCCTGCATGAGGCAGCGCGTGACTTGGGTGAAAACGCGTTTATGACTTTTGTCCGAGTCACGCTGCCGCTTTCCCTGCCGGGGGTTATTGCTGCGAGCCTTCTGGTTTTCATTCCGACCGTCGGAGATTACGTTACGCCGTCGCTGGTCGGAGGACCCAGCGGAATCATGATCGGTAACATTATCCAGTCGATGTTCGGCAAAGCCTTCAACTGGCCATTGGGTGCCGCCATCTCTGTCATGGTGATGCTCACGATAACAGCGATGGTCTGCGTGCTTCTCTGGGGCACGCACCAATTCCGAAGGAGGGTCGCATGAACGTAAATCGGCCTTGGTGGCGCCCTGACGGCTTTGCCGTCTACGCGGTGATCTACCTGACCTTTATCTACCTCCCGGTATTGTTCCTGCCGCTGTTTTCATTCAATAAATCCAAGTACATCGCGTTTCCGCTGAAAGGTTTTACGTTCCAGTGGTACGAAAAAATGATCAACACGCCCGACTTGCTGGAAGCGCTGATGAACAGCGTAAAAGTCGGCGTCGCAGTAGCTGTTGTAAGCACAATGTTCGGTCTTCTTGCCGCAAAAGCGGTTACGCGTTACCGGATACCAGGCCAAGGGCCTGTCTTGGGATTTATCATGGTGCCTCTGGTGATTCCGGGCATTATTCTGGCGATTGCGCTGTTGATCCTGATCACTCAGCTCGACATTCCGCTGTCACTGTGGACTGTTGGTTTTGCCCACATGCTGTTGTGCACCCCATTCGCGATGCTGGTTCTAATCTCCCGAATGGAAGGCTTCGATAAGAGCCTTGAGGAGGCAGCACTTGATCTTGGCGAAGGCGCCTGGATGACATTTTGGCGAGTGACTTTTCCTATCGTGTTGCCGGGCATTATCGCCAGCCTGCTGCTCACCTTTACAATCTCTTTCGACGAATTCGTATTGGCATTTTTCCTCACCAGTACGGATCCGACACTGCCCATTTATATTTGGAGCTCGCTTCGTTTCCCGACCAAAATTCCCCCCGTCCTCGCATTGGGCGCTACGATCTTTGTTCTATCCTTTGTCGTGGTGTCTTTTGCTGAATGGATCAGGCGCCGGGGTGTCAAACTTGAAAGCAGTTCAGGAATCTGATCATGAGTGACCCGATAATTTCATTCCAAGGCGTGAGTAAGCGCTTTGGCCAAGTCACGGCGGTAGATAACACCTCTTTCGATATCCAAAGAGGTGAATTCTTCTCGCTGTTAGGGCCGTCTGGCTGCGGTAAAACGACCTTGCTGAGGATGGTTGCGGGCTTTGAAGTTCCGAGCGCGGGCGAAATCATGATTGATGACCAGCCCATGTCGGCTACCCCACCGAACCATCGGCCGGTAAACATGGTTTTTCAGAACTACGCAATTTTTCCGCACCTGAACGTGCGCAACAACATTGCCTTCGGCATGCGCAAAGCGGGACTCACACGCGCCGAGCTCGACAAACGGATTGACGAAGCGCTGGAACTCATCAAGCTACCCGGCTACGGCAGCCGCGGCGCAGAGGAACTCTCGGGCGGACAACGCCAACGTGTCGCGTTGGCCAGAGCACTCATCAAGCAACCCAAGGTCCTGCTGCTGGATGAGCCGCTAGGCGCACTCGACAAAAAACTGCGTGAACAGATGCAGATCGAATTGCGCCAGCTGCAGCAACAGATTGGCATTACCTTCCTGTTTGTGACCCACGACCAGGAGGAAGCCCTGACCCTCTCTGACCGGATTGCGGTGATGTCGGAAGGTGCCGTCATGGAAATTGCCTCGCCGGGACAACTCTATGAGTCACCCGGGTCACCGTTCGTCGCAGATTTCATCGGCAGCATGAATTTCTTTGAAGGCGAGATTCTCTCCTCGACCGACAGTGCGATAACGGTCCAGACCAGCGCTCTGGGGACTGTCAGTGTGACAAACTCCGACGCCCACATGACTGCCGGACAAAAAGCCTGGGTCGCAATCCGACCCGAAAAAATGCAGCCGGTGTTTTCCAATCCGGGAGAGCGTGCCAACACGACAAGCGGCTCCATGGGACCCTCAGCCTATCTGGGTGACCGGAGCCACTTCTACGTGCAACTGCCAGAGCGTGACGACCCTGTGCTGGTTGCGCTGCAGAATCTCGAGCGCTCAATGGCGAAACTTCATAAACCCAATCAGCCGGTCTGGCTGCAGTGGGCCAGTGACGCCGTGGTGCTGCTCCCGCGGGACTAAGGTGACGCTGCGGCCGGGCGCCCAGATGCGGTTTCGATTAGTCATGGGTGCGGCCAGCGTGTGCGCAGGCATGGCATTAACGGTGCCTGCCGCTGGAGAAACCACAGTGGCCGTGTACCCAGTAAAAGGTGTGCTGATTCTTGACGACACGGCCTATCGCCTTGATGGCGCTTCCCTTCCTCAACCGGACGCGCTTTGCCAAGCGAACAGCGGCACCTGGCGCTGTGGAGAGGCTGCCTGGACGGCTCTGCAGAACCATGTGACGAGCGGCGGGGTTGACTGCAGGCCTCTGATCGCTTTATCTGCCTCAACATCGACCATGGATAGTCTTCGGGCGGAGTGCACTCTGAATGACGCCAGTCTGAATGCCTGGTTGGTGCGCTACGGCTGGGCACTCGCGGACGACAGCCCTGCCGCGCCGTTTCAGGAAGAAGAAGCTCAGGCGCAACAAGAGGCCCTTGGCATCTGGCGAGACGGGTTTATGCCTCCTCGGAAGTGGCGAGCTGCGGCGTCTTCGGAGTGCAACGTCTGCAGCGCTCGACACGAAAGCATACTCCGGTCCAAGGAGACACGACAAAAGGCGTCAGCCGACGGAGACGCGGACTGAGCGTCAGTCGGCTCCAGCGATCAATCCATGCACTACCAACGCCTCGGCACTCATAACTGGACTCACTGGCGCGAGACGATTCTGCTCCTTGAGGCGCAGATCTATGAGCCGTCCCGACAGGACACCCCTGAAACAGTTGAGCACATCATCTGTGATGAGCGTGGCATCAGTCTCGCAGCCGTCGAGGGGGGGAGGCTGGCGGGATTTTGCCTTGGCGCCCCGCTTGAAAATTTCGCCCATGTTCGCGGCCCTGCAGAGGATCCGGCAAGGGGGAGTAACACTGCACTTTACGCAGCAGACACCCTGGTGGACGCACATTACCGGGGTCAGGGGATCGGCCGGGAATTTAAAGTCCGCCAGATCGAGACGGCCCGCTTAGAGGGCTTTAAGTCTGTCTGCGGCCGCAATCGGGCGGGGCTTGCAAATGCCATGTGGCGGCTCAATACCTCGCTTGGCGCCCGTGCAGTTCATATAATTGAAAAGGACTACCAAGACGGCATAGCACCTGATATCTGCATCTACTATCACATTGCGTTGTCAGCGCCTTGAGACAACAGGAAAATGAATGAGACCTGACCAGATCCGTATTGTTGAAGTGGGCCCTCGCGACGGGCTTCAGAACGAAGCCCAGCCGCTCACGCCTCAGGAACGGGTCGCCTTGATCGAACAACTGGCTGACGCGGGCCTGCGCGATATTGAAGCCGGATCCTTTGTCTCACCGCGCTGGGTCCCGCAGATGGCCGGCAGTGACGAAGTGCTCATTGCCCTCGCGGAGCGAAAAGATCTCCGACTGCCCGTTCTAGTTCCAAACAAGAAAGGTTACGAGTTGTCCCGCGGTGCGGGTGCACGCGAAATTGCCGTCTTTGGGGCAGCTTCTGAAACCTTCTCGCAACGCAACATCAACTGCAGCATTGCTGACAGTCTTGCGCGTTTTGGTGAAGTCTGCGCCCTGGCCAAAGCAGACGGTGTTGTGATTCGCGGTTATATCTCCTGTGTGCTGGGCTGTCCGTACGAAGGCGCCGTGGATATTGCGCAGGTCGCCCGCCTGGCCGCCCAGCTTGCGGAAATGGGCTGCTCGGAGATTTCCTTGGGCGACACGATCGGCGTAGGAACGCCCGACAAGGCACGCGCACTCACCAAAGCCTGCGCCAGTGAAGTCGGCTTGAAAAACATTTCCGTACATTTTCACGATACCTATGGCCAGGCGCTTGCCAATATCCTGGCATGCATAGAAATCGGCGTGACATCAGTAGACGCTGCCGTGGGCGGCCTAGGCGGCTGTCCCTATGCATCCGGCTCTGCCGGCAATGTCGCAACCGAGGACGTGGTTTACCTTCTGGAGGGTCTCGGTGTTAACTGCTCGGCTGATCTGGAGCAGCTTGTCACAATAACGGAGTCACTGAGCCGCCGGCTGGGGCATCCTCCGGCCTCACGTGTCGCCCGGGCCCAACTCGCCAAACGCACTTAGCCCTTTCGCGCTCCTCGGGTCTTGTAATCCGGTTATAGCAATCCTGGCAGCGCTGTAAGGTCTTTGAGTTCTGCATCCGCGACGATGCCCAGGCGCTCGGGTTGCTGGCCGAAACGGTTAATCCAGGCGACTTTAAATCCGAACGCTCCTGCGCCTGCGGCATCCCATGCATTGGATGACTGGAAGGCAATTTCCGAGGGACTGATGCCCAGCTGATCCACGGCCATTTGGTAGACACGCGGGTCCGGCTTATAGATACCTATAGAGTCGATTGAAATGACTGCATCGAACAGATCGTCAAGCCCACTGTTTTTTACCGCAGAACTGAGCATCTCAGGAGAGCCATTGGACAGCACCGCACAACGAAAGCCCCGGTCTTTAAGCCCTTTAAGGACTAACGGCACCTCCGGATAACAGGATAACTCAAGATAGGCCTGCATGAGATCATCGCTTAATGCAGCATCGCTCACTTGATGTGTATGCAGCGCAAAAGCCAGGGCATCACCCGTGATCTGCCAAAAATCAACATAACGATCCATCAGAGACCGCAGCCAGGTGTACTCAAGTTGTTTGGTCCGCCACAACAGGGAAACCGCCGGGGCATCAGGGAGTCGATCCGCATGTCGGCCGACGGCAGAGTGCACGTCAAACAGGGTGCCATAGGCATCAAACACACACGCCCGAATCCCCTCGAACGAATGAATATTCACTGAGTTGCGCCTTGCGGCCCCCTCAGACCGCTCCCGGGGGGATCGAATAGGTTGCCGTGACATGCGCCACCAAATTATCAGTGCCAACACTGATCAGCTCGACCTCCCCCACCGCCAAACGCTTGCCGAGTTTGATGATGCTGGCGTTGGCGATGAGATCTGCTTCTCCGGGGCGCGAGAGAAAATTTATATTGAAACTGGTGGTGACCGCAAGCTCCACCATGCCAATACGGGTCAGCAGCGCAACATAAATTGCATAGTCCGCAAGACCCATGATCACCGGCCCCGCGATCGTCCCGCCGGGTCTCAGGAAAGCACTTTTATAGGGGGCCCGGACCACCACAGCACCGTCACCCAGCGACTCCAGGGCAAACCCGAATTCCCTGGCAAACGGAAACTGTTCCTCAATGAGGGCGTCCATTTGGGCAATCGAAATTCGAGACATTGCAGTTTACTTTTGCAGGTGACCGGGTGTAAGTTATGGTGCGAATTTGCAACAGGATATCGCTATGACAGCGTCTGCCGACTCTTTGGATACTGCGCCCATCGTTTTTAAAGAGAATCTTGCGCCAGGCATTGTAAAACTGACCCTGAATCGTCCGGATCAGTATAACCCCTTGTCTGAGCAAATGCTCTCGTCACTGCAGCAGGAGATTGACTCGGTCGCCGCGGATAACGAGATTAAAGTGCTGATCTTGGCTGCCACCGGCAAGGCATTTTGTGCTGGCCATGATCTTAAGGAGATGCGGGCACAGCCCGATCAGCAGTACTACGAGGATCTCTTTTCAAGATGCAGTCGCATGATGCTGACCCTGGCCCGCATGCCGCAGATTGTCATTGCCCAAGTCCAGGGCATGGCGACTGCTGCAGGATGCCAGCTCGTCGCCAATGCCGACCTCGCCGTCACCGTGGACACCGCACGCTTTGCGGCGTCCGGTATCAACCTTGGGCTTTTTTGTTCTACCCCCAGTGTGCCGTTAAGTCGCGCGGTATCGCGCAAGCGGGCGTTCGAGATGCTGACCACGGGTGAATTTATTGATGCCCATACGGCCGAGGCGTACGGCCTCGTCAACCGGGTAGTCTCCGCTGAAAAGCTTGTCGATACCGTCGACGCCCTCGCCCAGACGATTGCGGGCAAGCCGGCTGACGCCCTGCGGCTAGGTAAAGCACTGTTTTATCGGCAGTTGAACATACCTCTGTCCGAGGCCTATCAGGCGGCCGGGCGGGCGATGGCCGACAACATGCTTTTCCCGGATACTCAGGAAGGTATCGACGCGTTTATTGAAAAACGCGATCCGCGCTGGAAATAAACCCCTTAATTCAGGGATCCTGGATTCAGCTGTTGCGTTGCGCGGTATTGAAGCGCCTCGGCAAGGTGCTCCTCCCCAAGGGTATCAACTCCTTCAAGATCGGCGATGGTCCGTGCCACTTTTAAGATTCGGTAATGGCCGCGAAGTGAGAGCCCCAACTGCCGTACCGCGGCTTCAAGAAAACGCTGTGATACCGAATCTAGCCGGGCTGCATGACCCAGCTCTTTTTGCGTCAAACACGCGTTGATGCGCCCGGTACGTGCCAACTGACGCTGGCGAGCACTTTGGACCCGACCTTTCACTTCAGCAGAACTCTGTGAGGGGGATTTGTCTGCTTGCAAGGCGATGGGATCGACTGATTGCAGCCTCACGTGGAGATCCACCCGGTCGATCAATGGGCCGGACAATCTGGACTGATACCGCCTGACCTGTTCACTCGTGCACCTGCAACGACCCGAGCGGTCGCCGTTGTAACCACAGGCGCATGGATTCATTGCGCTCACCCACTGAAAACGACTGGGATATCGAACGGTGCGCTCTGCCCGGGCTAGCGTGACCGATCCCGACTCTAATGGCTCGCGCAGCTGATCGAGAACATGGCGCGAAAACTCGGTCAGCTCATCAAGAAAGAGCACGCCATTGTGCGCGAGGGAAATCTCTCCCGGAGTCACCCGGGGACCTCCTCCGACCAAGGCCGCTGCAGAAGCACTATGATGAGGCGCGCGAAAAGGTCGACGCTGCCAGTACCGGCTATCAAAGCCAAGGTGGGAGACCGAATAGACTGCCGCCGTGGCGAGGGCTTCACTGGACGTCATGTCCGGCAAAATCCCGGCAAGCCTCTCGGCCAGCATGGTTTTACCGCACCCGGGAGGGCCCACCATCATGAGCGAGTGGCCTCCGGCGGCAGCAATCTCAAGCGAGCGCACGCCGAAGGACTGTCCACAGACATCGCCCAGATCTCGCCCGACAGATCGCTCCTTAGGCTGTAGCGGCGACTGACCCCCTGTCTGTTCGGCAATCGGGACGCTGCCTGAAAGATGCGCGGCCGCCTGGATCAGGCTCTCGGTTGCCAGCAGGCTTGCGCCCTCGACAAGAGTCGCTTCTGCCAAGTTGGCTTCCGGCAGCATGACGGTGCAGTTCGATGATTTAGCGGCGAGCACCGAAGGCAGCACGCCCGTCACCGAACGGAGTTCGCCCCCAAGGCCTAGTTCACCGAGGTATTCCCCCGGCAGATCGGCGGCCGCCGGCTTGATTTGACCGGACGCGGCCAGAATACCGAGCGCAATCGGCAGATCAAAGCGGCCTCCCTGCTTAGGAATATCGGCCGGCGCGAGATTTGCTGTAATTCGCCGCGCCGGGAAATCAAAACCAGAATTGATCAGCGCACTGCGTACGCGCTCGCGACTTTCCCGCACGGCGGCCTCGGGAAGTCCAACAATGGTGAAGGAGGGCAAGCCGCCCGAAAGATGAATTTCTACGCAAACCGGTGGCGCATCAAGGCCATTCGGCGCCCGACTTTGCAGTCTCGCGAGGGACATATTGACAGCTCCTTGTCATGATTTCCCAATCCTTGGGATGAAAACGGCTAAGGATCAGCGCCACGTTTGAGCGCATCCTCGAGTTCGGTAACCCGTTGCTGCAGGGATTCCAACTGACTTCGGGTCCGTGCCAGGACTTTTTCCTGAACCTCGAGCTCTTCCCGGGTGACGAGATCCATTTTTTCAAGAGAAGACTGGACCATCGCGCGCACATTCTTTTTGACGTCATCGGCAAGGTCCACAGGCAATACCTCTGACAGGGATTCAGCAATCTTCTTAAACGGTACCGTCATATCTCAAGTGTCCTGATTATCGGTCTTCATTCTACCAGTCGCAGAGTCCGCAGCGTGTGCTCCCGTTAAGTGCAAATCTTCACAATCCTGCCTCTTGACAGTGCATTGTGCACACAACTTGACACGAAGTGCATGAAATTTACCGGCGAAAAGGGTTATCAAAGTTGGCACACAAATTGCTTGTAAGAAGAAACGAACCGGCTTTTGGGCGTTTTGATCGTCTGATTGCCAGACAGACCCTTGTCAAAGGAGAACACGAATGAGACTTGTCACTGCCATTATCAAGCCATTTCGGCTGGATGATGTTCGGGATGCCCTTGCCCGAATTGGAATACAGGGGATGACCGTTACTGAAGTCAAAGGTTTTGGTCGACAAAAAGGCCACACCGAACTCTACAGAGGGGCCGAATATGTTGTGGATTTCCTGCCAAAGGTGAAACTGGAAGTTGCGATTTCAGCAGAATTGGTGGATCAAGCGCTGGAGGCGATCAGCGACGCGGCAAAAACAGGAAAGATTGGCGACGGAAAGATATTTGTATACAACCTTGAGCAGGTTATTCGAATCCGAACCGGCGAAACCGGTGAAGACGCTATCTGATTCAGAGAACCCAGCACTGAGAGAAAAGGAAAAATCACAATGGAAGACTCTATATTTCAACTGAGTTACGCTTTAGACACATTTTACTTCTTAATTTGCGGCGCTCTCGTCATGTGGATGGCAGCCGGCTTCGCGATGTTAGAGGCGGGCCTTGTTCGCTCTAAAAACACCGTAGCAATTCTGACGAAGAACGTTGCTCTCTACTCAATCGCTTGCATTATGTATCTGATTTGTGGCTACAGCATCATGTACGGCGGAGGAGATTTCATAATGTTCCTCGACGGAATTACGGCCGATGGTGTTAGCGGTAGCGAAGAGCCCGCGACGTACGCACCATCTTCTGACTTCTTTTTTCAGGTTGTCTTTGTTGCAACAGCGATGTCCATCGTATCAGGAGCTGTCGCTGAGCGAATTAAGATTTGGGCTTTCTTAATTTTTGCCGTATTCATGACGGGGTTTATCTATCCGATGGAAGGCGCTTGGACCTGGGGCGGCGAAGCTGTATTGGGCTTATATACGCTCGGAGATCTCGGATTCTCCGACTTCGCCGGCTCGGGTATCGTACATATGGCGGGTGCGGCAGCTGCACTAGCGGGCGCACTTATACTGGGCGCGAGAAAAGGAAAATACGGTCCAGATGGAAAGATAAACGCTCTCCCGGGCGCGAACCTCCCGTTGGCAACCCTCGGTACATTCATCCTCTGGCTTGGTTGGTTCGGATTCAACGGTGGTTCGGTTTTAGCCACAGCTTCAGTTGAAAGTGCTAATGCAGTCGCAGTCGTTTTTATGAACACAAACTCTGCAGCTGCGGGAGGCTTGATAGCAGCGCTTATCACTGCTCGCCTGATATTTGGAAAGGCCGACCTGAGCATGGCGCTCAACGGCGCTCTCGCAGGGCTGGTGGCGATTACCGCCGAACCTTCAACACCATCTGCACTACAGGCACCTATCTTTGGCGCTCTCGGTGGTGTACTTGTGGTATTTTCAATTGTCTTACTCGATAAAGCGAGAATTGATGATCCTGTTGGCGCCATAAGTGTCCACGGCACCGTAGGCTTGCTCGGTCTTCTCCTCGTACCCATCACAAACGGTGAGAGCGCGAGCTTCTCCGGCCAAATAATTGGTGCACTCACGATCTTTTTCTGGGTATTTATAACCTCTGGAATCGTTTGGTATGCTTTGAAAGTACTGATTGGAATTCGGGTCACCGAAGAAGACGAGTATCGGGGGATCGATGTTGCCGAGTGCGGGCTTGAGGCATACCCTGAATTCACATCAGGCACCAAATAGGCTTAATGCTATTTGACGGAACAGGTCGGTAACCCAGTGACAACGCCCCAGTGCTGGGGCGTTGTCTACTCGCCGGGTCTCACGCGATAGCGGATAAATGCCTCTTCTCGCAAAAACTGCGCCCACTGCTCGAAGGCCTCTTCAGTCTTGCGCGCACTGAGGATGCGTTCGGCCTGGCGTCGGCGCAAAGTATTCCCTACATCTTTCTCCCGTTCTCCGGTGATCTGGGCAATGTGCCAGCCAGCGGTTGTCTGAAAGACAGGGCTCACCTCGTTGACTGATAAAGGATCAAGCGCCTGCTCAAATTCCCCCGGCAACTCCCCCGGGCTTAGCCAGCCGATATTTCCACCAAGCGCACGGGTATTGGCATCTTCAGATTGCAGCCGGGCGACTGCTCCAAAATCCTCGCCCGCCACAATCCGCTCCCGAATACGCTCCAGTCGCGCTCTTAACTGTTCATCAGGCAGAAGCGCGCTGGCCCTGATCAGGATGTGCCGAACCTCCTGCTGGCGTACGACGGTCTCTCCCTGAGACTTGCGTCCTAATACTTTCAGAAGATGCCATCCGTTGGAACTCTGAAAAACGGGTGATAACCCGCCTGGCGGCACCTCTGCTACGGCATCAAGAAACAGTTGCGGTAACTGCTCCGCCGTCCTAACTCCCAGCATTCCCCCTTCTGATGCCTTGGTTCCGTCTGAGTACCGTCTTGCCGCTTCGCTGAACGCCAGACCGCCGATCACCTCCTGCCGAATTTTTTCAAGCCGGTCTCGAAGCTCAGAGATTTGTGATTCTGAAGCCCCCGAGGGTGATTTCAGCAGGATATGAGCCAGATCAAACTCGATGTCATCGGGTTTGTCCTCCTGTGGATTTTGTGCCAGATAATCATCAATTTCCTGATCGCTAACGTCAACTTGGCGACGGATCTGCCGATCAATCAGCTTTCGGATCGTGAGCTGCTTTCGCAGATCTGTCTCGTAGTCTTCAATTGCGACCCCTGCTCCCACTATCGCGGCCTCCAACTGGGGCAAGGTCAGGCGATTCTGCCGGGCAATCGTCGTCAGCGCATAAGCCACTTCCCGATCGGTGGCGATAATCGAAGCGCGCGCCGCCACATCCAGCATTAAAGTATCGACGATCAACTCCTCCAGCAGACCGGAGGCCAAAACGTCACGGGGCGGCAGAGTCTGGCCGGCAGAGCGCAACTCCATCTCAGCGAGGGAGATCTCCCGGTTGAGATCGGCTTCAGTGATGACGCCGTCGTTGACGACCACCATGACACGATTAAGCGACTGGTCTGCCAGCACGCCGCAAGAAAGCGCCAAGGCAAAAGCTGCCGCTGCCGGCAAACACCTCTTGGGGTGTAGTGCGGCACCCGCGAAATATTGGAATACCCGCCTGAGATCCACCAAGACGCTGATTAATTCCATGAGGGCGAAGTCGTTTTGATGCCCTCTGCTAATTGGTTACTGGAAATACGTCCCAGACTCTTGAGGCTGAAAGTCGCAAGGAACTGCACGCCCCCGTTGTCTTCGTTCTCACTCGGGCGATCCTCCAGCGCGACCTGTAGCGCCCAGCAACAGGCATCGTAGCCCAGGCTGACCCGACTATAGGAGCCCGAGTCGTCGGTATCGGACTGGCCGATGAGTGCCGCCGCACCCAGTTGCCACCGGGGTGCCAAAGGCCAGGTCAAATCCAGTTCGAGATTACTCTCGGACTCCTCCCAGCGGTACGACGCTCCGAATTCACGGCGAAAATCCAAACCGTAGCGGCCACCCAAGCGCCACCTGGCGATCTCGCTCTCTTCCCAGTTCCAGTTGGCGAACCCGTTCGTACTGACATGTTTGGTCACCTGAAAGGTCGCATCAGCCAGCAAAGGAGAAAAGTCGCTGGAGTCCGTCCCAGAACCATCCAGCGTGACCTCACGGTCGACAAAATAGATCTGCTGGGCAAGTTCCCAGCTCAGCAGATCTTCTCCGGAGTCCTCTGAATAGGTTTCGCTGGACAGTCCCAATGTGAAACCCTGAAAGTTCTGAATCCGATCGGAACCCCAAAAGCCGCTATCGAGAAATGCATCAGCAATGTTGTCAAATCCCACAGAACCAGAGTCAAACACGGGGAGATCATCCTGATCCTCATAGGGCACATAGTGATAGCTCAGACTCGGCACGAGGGTCTGTGTGTGATTGCTGCCCTGCCAGGTCACCTCACGCTCAAGAAACAACTTTGAACCAATCTCGAAAAGGTAAATTCCCCGGGTCGGATCGGAGGATTGTCCTGCCGGCTGGTTTTCGACGCTATAGGCCGTGTGCGCATAGGTTATTTTTGGCCTGATCTCACCATAGGTACGCTCCATGGGTGCCGCCAGCGACACCTGGTTATCCCATCTGATCCCGGTCGTTTTTGTAGCAGAGCTGTGATCGAAATTTATCAGCTCAGTATCAAACTCTGGACGTAGAGAAAAACGGGTCACATTATCGCGCAGATAGTCTCCCGTAGAATCATGTGTTAAATGAAATTTCTTATCCCACGTTACCTTCACCCCCGGAAGGCGGCTATAGGGCTCGTCTGCTTCAGAAACACTGCTGTCCAGGGTCTGGTATGCCGTGGCATCGGCATTGATCTGGAAATTTTCATCCTCCAGAAAGATATCCATCGGATCGATGGATAGATCCAACTGCTGGGGAATATGGGATGCACTGCTGACCTGAAGATTGTCCGATAAATCCTCCAAATAGGACTTGTCGGACACTTCACCGATGTCCGCACCAAAAGAAAAACTTGAACCTGCCTTTCGCAGATTCTGGCGGTGCTCGTAACTCCATCCGTATCGACTGGAACCGTATTTGCTGTCATCGGGCATGAATTCGCCGCGAACGATCCCCCGAAAATCTCCTCCAGCAGCTTCGCCCATATAGCGGTACTCGCCGGATCCAAGCAGGCCGCGGTTGGCCATAAATCTCCCGGAAAACGTCGCGTCATGCTGAGGAGCGATATTCCAGTAATACGGCACCTCGACATTAAAGCCCCAATTCTGGCTGTAGCCGATCGTGGGAAACAGCAACCCGCTCTTGCGTTCGTCGGTAATTGGAAAACTGAGCTTTGGCGCATAGGCAATGGGTACGCCGTAGAACTTCAGTTTCAGATGCTCTCCCATCCCCATTCCCGAGGCATGATCCAGGGTGATCTCGCTGGCCTCGATCAATACTGAGTCGTCACCTGCCACACATCGCGAATACACCACGTCCTGAAAGCGCTCCCGGTCGTGTCCTTCCAGGAAAAGCATACTCGCTGTGGCCCGCGCCTTCGCCCGCACTTGAAACGGCTCATCGCCCTCAGTCGACGTGGTCGAAACTGAGTTCTTCCCAACGTCTCCAAAATCCAGTTTCAGGATTTCGCCGGATGGCAATCGGATCACATCGGGTGTCTTTGCTGCCGGCCCCTTGATGCTTCCCAGGGCGCCGGCCGTTGCAACCGTAAACCCTGACGGATCAAATGTCGTATTGGAAAAATCTGCAACTTTGCGTTTGGGGATAGGATCCCGCCGAGCGAACTGCACCGTGACATCGCGGGCGCTGCCGATACGTGTTTCCATCTCAAGGGCCAACCCCTCAGCCGTGATGCGATCCCCGTTTTCAGAGTAAAGAACCGCATTGGTTGCCTCAAGGGATAAGGTCTTTTTATCGAAGCGGATTTCATCCGCATAGATGCCGCGGGCACCCTGTGTCGCAAGCGCACCCCCTTTGAGTTCCAACTGTTCTGCGGATGAAAGATCGATCTGATCGGCTTCAAGATTGATGGGCAGTCTTGCGGGATCTCTGGAGATATAGAGCAGAAGATTTTCAGGAACCGCAATCACATCTGCCGGGCAGGTTGTCTCATCTGCAAAGACGATCGGCGTATCAGCAGAGATAGAGGCGGGGGCCGCCAACCCACCCAGCGCGAGGATTACTCCGGTGCCCAAGCGGGCGCTGCCAGAAAAAATTCGGGATACCGCCGGAAGGAGTCGTCTCATCTAGGAAATTCTGGTAACAGTATGGATCAAGGGCTCTTACTGGAGATCTTCGCGAAACGCTTTGTCGCGACACCAGTTAATTCGAGACAGTATTATAGGCAAGCATTGGGATCACAGGAACTCTGCCGAAGTTTCACATCCGGAACATCCAGCCCAAATATGACTGCAAAATCCGCAATGATTCTGGCCGCTGGGCGTGGCGAGCGCCTTGCGCCCCTGACCGATGTCACGCCAAAACCACTGATTGCGCTTAGGGGAAAAACACTGATCGAACATCACCTGCTCGCCCTAGAACGAGCTGGCGTCGCCCAAGTGACCGTGAACGTGGCGCACCTTGGAGAACGAATTGTTGACCATCTTGACCGATTCAAGTCCCATGCGCTTGAGATCATCGTTTCTCATGAGCCGCCTGGGGCGCTTGAAACGGCCGGCGGCATCCACAAAGCACTCGAACTCATCCAAAGCGATCCATTCATTGTGGTGAATGCCGATGTGTGGACCGATTTTCCCTTTTCAACACTGCCAGACACCATCAACACCGATGCCCATCTGGTTCTGGTCCCTAACCCACCCCACCACCCGGACGGGGATTTTTCGCTTCATAACTCCTTCGTCGAGATAAAGCAGGGCGCGTCCGGCACGCTGACTTATGCAGGGATCGGTCTTTACCGTAAATCTCTCTTTGCGAAGCATTCTGGCGGACGGCTTCCGCTTGCGCCCTTATTGAATCAAGCCGCCGAGGACCGTCGTCTCAGCGGCCAGCGTTATCACGGCAGGTGGATGGATATCGGAACACCACAAAGACTCGCCGAGGCACGAGAACGCGCCGACTTGGATGCACAACCGTCCTGACTGAGTCCTGAAGCAGACGCCCGCTTCTCAGCCGAAGTGGGTCTTCTTTCCTAAAAGACGAGCTTCAAGAATTCGCTCCAAGGCGTCCGCCGCTTCGTCTACCTGGACTGATAACCCTTGTTCTTTCATGCTAGTGACACCCAACCCTGCAAAACCGCACGGGTTTATGCGGGAAAAAGGTTCCAATTCCAGATCCACATTGAGACTGAGACCGTGATAACAGCATCCGGACCTTACCCTCAGTCCTAGCGCAGCAATTTTTTCACCGTCTACGTATACGCCGGGCGCACCGGGTCGGACAACAGCAGTGAGGCCATATTGACCGAGCAACTCAATCACGGATGCTTCTATCAGACTGACCAACTGGCGCACGCCGAAGCCTAACCGGCGAAGATCCAGCAACAGATAGGCAACCAGTTGACCCGGCCCATGATAGGTTATCTGTCCGCCACGATCCGATTTCACAAGAGGAATATCTGGCGCGCCTTCACGTACCGACTCGCTGCAGCTGACTCCCTGGGTATAGACCGGTGCGTGCTCGAGAAACCAGATCTCATCAGCCGTATCAGAACTTCTTGCCTGCGTCCACGTGCGCATCTCGTCCGCAGTGATCGAATAATCGCGAACCCCCAATCGGTGAAATTCCAGCTGCGACATCATGATACGGTAAACCGCCTGGCCACTAGAGAGTCAGCAGAATGTCGTTCTCACTATTGAGGTCCAAATAGATCGCATCCAGTTGCTGGCGGCTGGTCGCTTCAATCGTACAACTCACAGAGACATACTTTGACGAGCCACTCTCCCGGGTTCGAAGATCAAGAATTTTCCCACCATGCAGATGTCTTGAAACAATTTCCCGGACATGGTCATCGAAACCTGTCACCTGCTTACCCATTGCCTTGATCTGGAATTCACAGGGAAAACTCAGCAACTCCTCGGGAATCTCATCGGCTTTGCTTTCGTTCGCCATCAGTGGAACCACAAGCGAACGGTATCAGACAGTCGCGTCATCCATGATCCCGCTTCCACGTCCTGCAGAGCTACCAGCGGTCTCGCCAACAGTTCGTCATCGTTAAGAGTGACTGTCAAGGTACCGAGCACCTGACCACCTGCCACTGGCGCAAGCACGGGATCTGTCAGCGCTACGCCTGCCTTCAGTTTTTTGCCAAGGCCTTTGGCCATGACCAGCGCAATCGGCTCTGATAACCCCAAGGAGACGGTTTGCGCTGCCCCCTTAAATACCTGCGATTCCACCACCTTTTGACCCGCCGGATACAGATCATGGTGTTCGTAGGCGGCAAATCCGAAGCGCAGCAATGAATAAACCGCATCAGCGCGCTCGCGGTCACTCTGAGCGCCAATCACTGTCCCAATTAGTCGCATCCCGTCCCGCTCGGCAGACCCGACGAGGCAATACCCCGCCGACCGGGTATGACCTGTCTTGACGCCATCGATACTGCTGTCGCGTCCCAGAAGAGGATTGCGGTTCTTCTGGGTGATGTTGTTCCAAGTGAACTCCCGAATGGCATACATGGCGTAATGATCGGGCTGCTGATCGATAATGGCGCGGGTCAGCAAAGTCACATCCCGAGCCGTGGTGTAGTGATCCGGATGCGGCATGCCTGCGCTGTTAACAAAGTGGCTATTCACCATCCCCAGTTCTGCCGCGGTCTGGTTCATCAAATCTGCAAAGCCCTCTTCACTGCCCGCAACATGTTCGGCCAGCGCCACGGCCGAGTCATTGCCCGACTGCACGATAAGCCCCATCAGCAGATCTTCGATCCGGACTTTCTCGCCTGCTTCAATAAACATGCGAGACCCTTCCAAGCGCCAGGCTTTCTCGCTCACAACGACCATGTCGTCCTTTTCTATCGTGTCCCGTTCAATCTCCCGAAAGACGATATAGGCAGTCATCAATTTGGTCAGGCTGGCAGGCTCAACCGGAGTGTCCGCACGGTCACCCGCCAACGTGAGTCCGGTTTCCGCATCCATCAGCAGCCAGGACGATACTTTCAGTTTTGGCGGCGGAATACTCGACTGCATCGGCTCGGCAAGATCCGACTCCAATTCGGCGGATACGGCCCAGGGCATCAGCGCGATGCACATGCTCAAAACCCCTCGGCGCAGTATGTTGACCCACTTTCTGCTCATGATTGACTTCACTCCCTGACTACCGTTGGTTCACTGCCGGTAACACTCATAATTATGGTCCGCTGCCTCCGGACGGCGTTGGCGTCCGTTAGCGGTCCTGCTTGAACCCGATAATAACGATTCTCCTGATATTCCACCGTTACGATCCGGATATGGGGAATCCCGCTCTCGACAAGCTGTGCTTTAAGGCGATCTGCGTTCCCGCTAAGCCGGAAACTGCCTGCCTGCAGAAAAACAGGCGGCTGTGCTTTACTGTAATTGGTTTTGGAGGAGGAATTTTCCCGGCCCGTTGCTGTCGCGACAACCCGGATCTGAACCGGTGCGGTTCCTGAGTCGACCACACCCAGTTTCTTCGCTGCCATATACGACAGATCCAGAATTCTGCCACCTAGAAACGGTCCGCGGTCATTTAGGCGAACCAGAACTTCACGGCCGTTAGCGAGATTCTGCACCGCAAGATAGGTCGGCAGCGGCAAGGTCTTGTGTGCTGCCGTCATGGCGAACATATCGTACTCATCTCCGTTGGAGGTGGTTCGGCCATGAAATTTTCTTCCATACCAGGAAGCCTCCCCGGTCTCCGAATAACCCACCCTGACGGAGGACATGGGAACATATCGAACACCAAAAACCGTATAGGGGGCATTTCCAATCCTGCTCAACGGCTCGGCTCTGGGGACCGCGTTGGCAACCGACGCAGGGTCGGGGCTGGAGTCAGGCGGGCCGTCGTCTTCGAAATAGGCTCCACCGGACGGGGGATCACGGAAAACACTGCAGCCGGCAAGCATCAGGAATGCAGTCGCCAGGACTGCCCACCGGCACCATCGCATGCTTAGTTTCCAGTAGCTGACGCGATCTGCTCTGCGAGCTCAAAGACCGACATAGCGTAGTTCTGGCTACGGTTGTAGCGGGTAATGACAAAAAAGTTGTGGTGGCCAAGCCGATAATCCGGGCCGAGTTTTCCCTCAAAGCGCATCACCCCCACCTTCTCATCCGCATCGCCTGAGACCGGTACGCTCAGCGCCCTCACTGAAGACAGCGGTGAATTCGGGCTCAATTTTGCCGTGACCATGTCATCGAGTCCCTCTGGCGCGTTGAGAACACGAGTCACGATCGCTTCATTGGGTGCCCAACGGTGACGAGCCAGGTAATTGGCGGCGCTGCCAATCGCGTCCGCCACGCTTTTTAGAAGATCAGCACGGCCATCTCCGTCAAAATCGACGGCATAGTTGCGGTAACTGCTCGGCATAAATTGGGGAATGCCCATCGCGCCGGCATAAGAGCCTTTGACCGCCAGTGGATCCAGCCCCTGCTCAGCGACCAACTGCATGAAGTGCTCCAATTCCGAGGTGAAAAACTTACTGCGTCGAGGATATTCGACAGAGAGCGTCACCAAACTGTCCAACACCCGTAAACTGCCCAGCACTTTGCCATAGCGGGTTTCGATGCCGATGATCGCGACAATAATCTCTGCCGGGACACCAAAACGTTCCTCGGCCCTCGCCAAAATCTGTGCATGCTGTTTGAGAAACTGAATCCCGCCATTAATGGATGCCGGATTAACAAACAGGGATTGGTAACGGTGCCATGACAACCTCTCGGCAGGACGATTCATCGCGTCAATAATCTTGGTCTCAATCTTCGCGTCGCGAAACCACGACTTCATCTTCTGTCCTTGCAGCCCTTCTACTCCATCCAGGCGATCAGCCAACTTGGCCAGCTCTGGGTATTTTTCAAGAGAGACCGCATGAAGCGGTGACACCCACATTGCCAGGGCGCCCAGCACCCCAACACACCATCGTCGCGTTCGGCAAACCCCTGATTGATCCTTCACCATATCCTCCTCACGTCATTAGTCGGCGTCTTGCGTGCATTCCCATAATCATGCCGAAGCCTGCCATCAGAGTCAGCATGGACGTCCCCCCATAGCTGATCAAGGGCAGCGGCACCCCGACAATCGGGAGAATGCCCGACACCATCCCAAGGTTAACAAACAAATAAAAGAAAAAGGTCAGAGCCAAGGCCCCGATCAGCAATCGCGAGTAGGTGTCCCGGGTGTGGTACGCCATAACCAGGCAGCGACCCACGATAAATAAATAGAGAAGGACCAGCATTAATACTCCGATCAACCCAAACTCTTCGGCAAAGACTGCAAAAATGAAATCAGTACTGCGCTCGGGAATAAACTCGAGATGTGACTGGCTGCCCTCGAGCCATCCTTTGCCCCAGATACCCGCCGATCCGATGGCAATCTGTGCCTGAATGGCCTGATAACCGCTCCCCAATGGATCAGCAAAGGGATCAAACAACGTCAGGATCCGCTGCTGCTGATAACCATCAAGCCGGGACCACAGAAAAGGCGCCAAGGCAGCAAGGGCAGCCAACAGCATCATGATGTGATGCCAGCGGATACCCGCCAGAAAGACAACAATCATACCCGAGACAATCAGCATGATCGCTGTGCCGAGATCAGGCTGTATCACCACGAGGCCTGCCGGAATCAGCGTAACCATTAATGCTGCCATTACCATGGAGAAGCTTGGCGGCATCCGTCCGCGCGTGAGCAGCCATGCGACCGCCATTGGGACCGCGAGCTTCATCAATTCAGAGGGCTGAAACCGTACAACGCCCAGATCCAGCCAGCGCTGAGCCCCTTTGGCACTGACTCCGATCACCAATACGCCGAGCAGCGCGATGAGACCAATTACAAAAAGGTGGGGCGATAGCCGACGAAATGTCTCGGGTGACACCTGCGCCAGAATCAACATGGCGACGACAGACACCCCAAGACGAGCACCCTGTTTCAACATGACATCCCAATTCTCACCGGAGGCGCTGAAAATCACCACAAGCCCAAGCGCAGACAGGAAGACAAGCGCGATCAGCAATGGGCCATCCAGATGCAGTGGTCTACCCGAAAACATGATGCTTGCTGGGAGCTGCTGCTCGTTGCAGTTTCTTCTGAAAAAACCGGTCCATTATTTTTCGGGCGATGGGAGCCGCCACTTTTGCGCCGCTTCCGCCGTTTTCAACCACGACCGCGATCGCGATCTGGGGGTTATCGACCGGCGCAAAAGCAATAAAGAGCGCATGGTCATGGAATTTTTCCGGTATCACGCTTTCGTCGTATTCCTCGTCCTGAGCAATGCCGATCACCTGCGCCGTACCCGTCTTGCCGGCGATCTGATAAGGGCTTCGCCGCCCACTTGCGCGCGCTGTACCTCGAGGACTGTGCATGACGGCCGTCATTGATTGAATGACCTGATCCAAAGACGCTTCCGTCGCCGGTTTAGCCGGTTGGGAGGAGACATTGGACGGGATGATTTCACCACTCAGCGAGTCCTCTTTCGAAAGCAGAAGACGAGGCTGCACGGGAATGCCGCGGTTGGCCAGCGTAGCTGTCATGCGGGCGAGCTGCATGGGGGTAACCATAAGATAACCCTGGCCGATAACGGTAATCAGATCCTCTCCTGGATACCAGGACTCATTGCGGGTTGCACGCTTCCATTGGGGTGTGGGGACCAGCCCGTCGGGCTCTTTAGGCAGATCAACTCCCGTTACTGCACCCAAACCAAACCGCGTCAACACGTCCGCCATGCCCTCGATGCCCAGCCGTCGACCCATTTCGTAGAAATACACATCACAGGATTGCTCAACGGCGCCGTGCAGGTTTACCGGCCCATGACCTGTTTTCTTCCAGCAGCGATACCGTCTCGTACTGTCGGGCAAGGTATACCACCCCGGGCAGTACACCGACTCCCGCGGGCTGATCCCGGCATCCAGAATGGCCTGCGCAATAACCGGCTTGATCGTGGACCCGGGTGCATATCTCCCGTAGAGCACCCGATTCAACAAAGGCCGGTCTTCCAGGCCTCGAAGTGCGTCATAGGTCTGCTGATCGATGCCGTCGACAAATAGGTTGGGATCGAAAGAGGGGCTGCTCGCCATGGTCAGCACTTCTCCGCTGGAGGGCGCTATCGCCACCACTGCCCCTCGCTGGTTCCCAAGCGCCTCACGCGCAATTCGCTGCAGATCCGCATCGATAGTGAGGTTCAAGGTATTCCCGGGAGTTGCGCTGTTTCGGCTAATCGTGCGCAAGGTTCTGCCATGAGCGTCAATCTCTACCTGTGCAAATCCAGGGCGGCCGAGCAACAAGTCCTCATACTGTTTCTCGATGCCTATCTTGCCGATGCTGCGAACTCCTTGGTATGCCGCAGGATCGATCATCGCCTCCTCGCTCTCGCTGATTCGACCCACATAACCCAGCACATGCGACACCAAACTGCCTTGTGGGTAATCCCGATGCAGCACCGCCTCCAAGGTGACGCCCGGAAACCGATACTCGTTCACCGCAAACGTTGCCGTCTCAACATCATCCAGCCTCGCCTTAAGCAATACTTTTTCGAAAGACGGGTGCTTTTTTAAACGGGAACGAAATGCTTCAACCTCTGTAGTGCTCAGCCCGACCAGGTCATCGACCTTCCGGAGCATCACTTCCATGTCATGCACTTTCTCAGGGACCACCTGCAGAATGTGAACGGCCGTGTTCTGCGCCAGAACGACACCATGTCTATCCAGAATCAGTCCCCGTACTGGGGGCACGGCTTGGATGCGGATATGGTTATCCAGTGACAGCGTCTGGTAGCGCTCGTATTGCAAGACCTGGAGTGAGTAGAAACGCCAGATCAGTATCAAAGAAAGTGCCAGCGCCATAACGGCAGCGATCCGAATTCTCCGGCGCACCGTTTCGGGCGCGACAGCACGGGCTGAGGGCAGTTCGCTGGCGGCCATTGTTTAACGGCCCAAGTTGGCGAGGTGCCGACTTCGCCGAAGCGCAAAATAAACCAGGGGCCAAACCAGACCGCCGACAATAACGGCTGTCCAGCGATGCACCTCGCCCATATTCCCCGTCATGGCGAAGTCAACGATCACAAAAAGGATCAGTTCTATCCCAAGCAACAGTGCGATCACGACACTCTGTTGCCAAAGCGGATGGGCTCTCACCCGCAAGGACAGATGCTTGGCCAGGTAGACCAGGATAGTCTTGCTCAGTGCATGCACACCCGGAATCCCCAGGACAACAAGATCTATAACCAGACCAACACCCCAGGCAATGGGCAGCCGCATTCTGTCGGGCAAGGCCAATGCCCAGTAGATCAGCACGAGGGAAACCCAGTCGGGCAAGAAACTCCGAATCAGTTCAGGTACTGGAATGACCAGCAACACCAACGCGACAAACACCGTCGCGAACGGAATCCAGGAGCGGTGTTGCCCGCTGCTGACGCTAATCATCGTCCTCTTCCGTTTCCATCGGATCTTGCAGCGCATTCACTTCTTTTTCGGACAGCCATAACAGCAGCACTTCCCGATCGCGACCCAAATGGGAAGCAGCTTCGGCTGTAATCTTCATGAATGCTTCGGCGAGGTTGCGCTCAACGGCAGTAATTCTGGCAACAGGATACCCCGGCGGATACCGCCCCCCCAACCCGGAAGTCACCAGCAGATCCCCTGCTCGAACGTCAGCATTTCGATCAAGGTAAGGGACCCTGAGCAGACGACCGGGTCCGCTACCATAAACCACGGTCCGAAGGCCGCTGCGCGCGACTTGTGCCGGCACCGCCTGATCTTCCTGAGTGATCAGACTGACTTTGCTGAAAAACAAACTCGGCTTGGTGACCTGCCCCACCAGGCCTCCCGAATCCACCACCGGCTGACCCTGGAAGATGCCGTCAGCACTGCCCTTGTTAATCATGACAGCGAGCGCTGCAGGATCGGGATTAACCGCGAGTAATGCTGCCAGCGTCACCTGTTCCGCCTCGGAGGGCATTGCGGACAATAATTCGCGCAAACGCGCATTCTCGTTTTCCAGAAACTCAAAGCGGTGCAGCCTGGCCTGCAAGATAAGGTTACGCTGGCGCATCGCCTCAAAATCACTGCGCAACTGATCCGCGGTCGTCAGGTGGCCCTGCATGCCTTTTAGCGCGGTGCTGGGCAAAGAGGCTAAGAAGTGAACCGGGATACCGATGACGGCCGCAGACTGGGCCACCGTACGGACCGACGGCAAATACAGGTAGGCTGCCATCAGCACGGCGGACAGCAGCAGGTAAGGAACGAGACTGCGTACAACGCCGTCCCTGCTCTTCACCATCGCGTCACTCCTGGATTCGGATAAGCCTTTTCATTCAGGCAACAACCACACTGCCAGGGCACTCGGCCAAACATACGGCGCGGCTACTCGTGTGTGAAGACGTCACCGAGTGCGCTCATTTCCTCTAACGCTCTGCCGCAGCCCCTGGCAACACAGGTCAAGGGATCATCTGCCACGACGACCGGGAGTCCCGTCTCCTGCATCAGCCTGCGATCCATGTCGCGAATCAGGGCGCCCCCACCGGCAATCACCATCCCGCGATCACTGATATCAGCAGCCAGTTCGGGCGGCGTGTTTTCGAGCGTTTCTCGAATCACCTGCACGATTTGGCGGAGCGAATCACTGATGGCTTCATACACCTCGTCACTGCCTATCGTCAGGCTGTGGGACATGCCCTGGGCCAGATCCCGCCCTTTAATTTCCATCTCGCGATCATCCGACTCATCCCATGCGGTTCCGATGGCTTTTTTCACCCGCTCCGCCGTGGCCTCACCGATCAGCAACCCATGGCGGCGGCGGACATAATTGATGATGGCCTCGTCGAAGGTATCCCCGGCCACACGAATGGAAGTCGCATACACAATGCCGCCGAGTGAGAGTACCGCGACTTCGGTGGTGCCACCCCGATATCAACAACCAGCGACCCTGTGGGTTCCGCAACCGGTAAGGAGGCGCCGATTGCCATCGCCATCGGCTCTTCGATGAGGAACACTTCTCGCGCGCCCGCCGTAATGGCCGACTCGCGAATGGCGCGACGCTCCACCTGGTTCGAGCCGCCCGGCACACAGATCACAATTCGGGGCGATGAAAAAAACCGATTCTGCTGCACTTTGCGAATAAAGTACTTCAGCATCACCTCGGCCACCGTGAAATCGGCAATGACGCCTTCTTTCAGCGGCCGGATAGCCTGGATATTGCCGGGCGTGCGCCCCAGCATCATCTTTGCCTCCTGACCCACCGCCAGCACGGTTTTCTCAGGCGCCAGGGAGCCCGTGCGGATAGCGACAACTGAAGGCTCGTTGAGAATGACACCCCGGTCTGGAACGTAAACCAGCGTATTGGCCGTACCGAGATCTACTGCCAGATCGTTGGAGAAAAATCCAAAAATACGTTTGAGTACCATGAGTCCGCGCAACGGAAAAAGTGGCAGGTGCGAAGGCGGTAATCTATCACAGGGGGCCACGATACCCCTAACGGCTGGGATATAATTGTTGATCCCCTTTTCGGCTTTGCCCTTCCAGAAAAATCGGTGTCCATTTCAGAAAAAGACGTACTGCGTGTCGCCCACCTCGCGAGGATCAGGGTTTCCAGCGATGAGTTGGAGGATTACCAGGAAGGCCTCTCGGGGATTCTGTCGCTGGTAGAGCAAATGCATGACTGCGATACAGACGGCGTAGAACCCATGGCTCACCCGCAGGATATCCAACTTCGATTGCGTGAGGACCAGGTGACTGAGCCCGACCAACGCGATGCAATGCAAAAAAGTGCTCCGCAGGTGGACGAAGGCCTGTACCTGGTACCGCGTGTTATTGAATAACGCGACCGCAGAGTGGCCCTAGCGCCCTCAAGCCCAAGAGAACCGTTTTTTCATGCTTCACGAACACACCCTGACCGCCCTTCGCGACATGCTGCGCCGTCGCGAGATTAGCAGTACTGAGTTAACTCAGCATTGCCTGGATCGGATTGCGAAGCACAGCGATCTCAATGCTTTTGTCACCCTAGATGAGTCGGGCGCCATGGCCGCCGCAGCAGTCGCTGACAAGCAACTGGCCAGTGGCGAGGCTGACCTGCTGACCGGGGTGCCCATCGCGCACAAAGACATTTTCTGCACCCGGGGTGTTCTCACCACCTGCGGCTCGAAGATGCTGGAAAATTTTGTCTCGCCCTACGATGCGACCGTTGTAGAACGATTCCATCAGGCTGGCAGCGTAACCATCGGCAAAACCAATATGGACGAATTTGCCATGGGATCGTCCAATGAAACCTCGTTTTTTGGATCCGTGAAAAACCCCTGGGATCCAGATCGTGTTCCAGGGGGAAGTTCCGGCGGCTCGGCAGCAGCCGTCGCGGCATGCCTGGTGGCGGGCGCGACCGGCACAGATACCGGCGGGTCGATCCGGCAGCCCGCCGCTTTCTGCGGGCTGACCGGGCTAAAGCCCAGTTATGGGCGCGTTTCCCGCTATGGGATGATTGCCTTCGCCTCTTCTCTTGATCAAGGCGGACCAATCACAAGAAACGCAGAAGACGCCGCTCTCATGCTCCAGTGTATGGCGGGATTTGATCCTCGGGATTCCACTTCGATCAACGCTCCGGCACCGGATATGGCAACCCTGCTGGGTGCGCAAGTACGTGGTCTGAAGCTTGGCCTGCCAAAGGAATTTTTCGATACCTCGGTTGATGCAGAGGTGCTTGAGAAAGTGCGCGAATCCCTCGCGGTGCTGGAAAGGCTGGGGGCAACACTGGTCGATGTTTCCCTGCCTAACAGTCCCGCCGGGATTCCCTGCTACTACGTAATCGCACCCGCAGAAGCCTCTTCGAATCTTTCGCGCTTTGATGGCGTACGGTTTGGTCATCGCTCTGAACACGCAGAGGAACTCGTCGACCTTTATGAGAACTCCCGTGCCGAAGGGTTCGGCGAGGAGGTCAAACGTCGAATACTGATTGGTACCTACGCACTCTCTGCTGGCTATTACGACGCGTACTACCTCAAAGCGCAGAAAATCCGGCGCGTTATCGCCCAGGATTTCGAAACCGCTTTTGAGCAATGCGACGTAATTGTTGGTCCGACCAGCCCGACCACCGCGTTCCCGCTCGGCGCAAAAACCCAGAATCCGGTTGCGATGTACCTCAACGACATCTTTACCAATACCGTCAATCTGGCGGGGCTGCCGGGGCTGTCGGTTCCGTGCGGCTTTGATACAGCCGGGTTGCCGGTGGGCCTGCAGTTGATCGGCAAATTTATGGATGAGGCTTCGCTTTTGAGCACGGCTCATCAACTGCAGCAGGAAACAGACTGGCATCAGCGCATGCCGGCGGAGTATTGAGCATGGAATTCGAGTGCGTCATCGGGCTTGAGGTTCACGCACAACTGATGACTCAGAGCAAGATCTTCTCTGGGTCCTCGACCGCCTATGGCGCGTCGGCCAACACCCAGGCCTGTGCCGTGGATGTCGGTTTGCCCGGGGTACTCCCCGTGATGAATCGCCAGGCGGCATTGATGGCGGCCACTTTTGGCCTCGCGGTCGGGGCAACCGTCAATCCCGTTTCCATTTTCGCCCGAAAAAACTATTTCTATCCGGATCTGCCCAAAGGCTACCAGATCAGCCAGTATGAAATTCCGGTCGTGAGCGGAGGCAGCCTTGAGATCACAACCGATGCGGGGTCCAAAACCATCCGGATCACACGAGCCCACCTTGAGGAAGATGCCGGGAAATCCCTTCACGAGGACTTCGATGGCATGACGGGTATTGATTTGAATCGGGCAGGGACGCCATTGCTCGAAATCGTCTCGGAGCCGGATCTTCGCTCTCCTGCTGAAGCGGTTGCGTACCTGAAGAAACTTCACACGCTCGTGCGGACACTGAAGATCTGCGACGGCAACATGCAGGAGGGATCATTCCGCTGTGATGCGAATGTCTCTATCCGGCCGCGTGGAGAAACCACACTCGGGACACGTACTGAACTCAAGAATATCAACTCATTCCGTTTCGTCGAGCGCGCGCTATATCATGAGATTGACCGGCAGATCTCGGTGGTCGAGACAGGCGGGGCGATCGTGCAGGAGACCCGCCTCTACGATCCTGACGCAGATCTGACCCGGCCCATGCGTGGCAAGGAAGAAGCACATGACTACCGTTATTTCCCTGACCCGGATCTGCCGCCGCTCGTCATCGACGAGGCGGATCTTGCCTTAGTCAGATCGCAGTTACCCGAGTTGCCCGATGCAAGACAGGCCCGCTTTGTAGCTCAACATGAACTGAGTGAAGACGACGCTGCGCAACTGACCGGACAAAGTGAGATTGCCGATTATTTCGAATCCGCTGTCGAACATGCGCAGGGTGAATCACGCCTCACTGCGAACTGGATCAACGGCGAATTGATGTCCTGGCTCAACAAGAACGATATCGGCATTTCCGACAGTCCTGTGACACCCGCAATGCTGGGCGAGTTGATTTGCAGAATCCAGGACAAGACAGTGTCCGGCAAGATAGCCAAGCAGGTTTTCGCAGCCTTGTGGGAGGGTGAAAACGACGGTGATGTGGATGCCTTAATCCAATCCAGGGGATTGACCCAGATTACGGATACCGACGCCATCGCCCAGGCCGTAAACGACGTGATAGCGGGCTTTCCCGATCAGGCGGAGCAGGTGCGCGCGGGAGAGGAAAAAGTGATTGGTTTTCTCGTCGGACAGGTCATGAAAGCCACCTCGGGGAAGGCCAACCCACAAGCGGTCAATGAGCTCCTGAAAAAGCAGCTCCTGGATTGATTGCGCTGGTTGTAACCGCAAAGGAAAAGCAGCCTCATCATAGGCGCAAGACCTGAGATCGGGTAAAGTATCTTTGTGACCCCTCTGGCCGCCAACAGAATGAAAACTGCAAAATCCATTACTGCAATGCTGATAGCAGTGTTGGCCGCCGGTGGATTGGCTGCGTGCAGCGGGGGCAGCAGCGGGGGCGTCTTCAATCAGGCATTCAACGTCTCAGGTCATTGGGCCGGCACCATAAGCGATGAAACCGGAGCGGCACGAGCGGCAACCATGACCCTGTCTGATGGTGGAGGCACCGTGAGCGGCACGATCAGCATCACGGGCCACACATGTATTTCCGGAGGAAACCTGACAGGCACCGCCGTTCAGGCGCCGGCCAATACCACGGGGGACAATCCCTTGACGGCTGATCAGGAAAACAGCAACGACGGCACGGCCAGCCTGACTATCAGTTCGGCCCAGGCCACCGGTGGAGTGAGTGCGGTCACGATCTCTGCTGGCGGCGCCGGTTATACATCCGTACCGGTAGTCAGTTTCAGCGAACCCCCTAGCGGCGGCACGAAGGCCGAAGGTAACGCCGTACTGGGCACAGGAGACACAGCGGGCGAGGTCGGGGGAGTCGTGATCACTAATCCGGGATCGGGATATGTACTCGCCCCAAGCGTCTTCTTTTCAGGCGGCGGCGGATCAGGCGCCATTGCCGACGCAACCATTGACACCGCAACAGTCTCAGATAGCGTGACCTTTACCTTGACGGGTTCGTCTTCTTCCCTGATCGGGTCGTATAGCGGTGTCTGGAAAAGCAACACCGGCACCTGCTCTGTCGAAACCAGCGGCACCGTAAACCTCTCCCGGCTCTAGTCGGCCCTCTCCCGGGGCTGCCCTAATTGGTCACGTCGTTGCGAATATAGGCTGGTGCGGCCTCATGCCACTCCCCTTTCGCCCCTTGATTCAGTAACCGAATGGCAATCCGTGCGCCACGACCCGCTTGGGGAAACGCACCGGCATGCCAGACGCAATCTGCATCTGCCTGAAACACCGAGGCATAGCGATCCCAGCCGCTACCAACACCCACGCACCCAGAGACGTACTCTCTTAAGGATTCTGGATTACTGACCCTCGGCTCCTCCTGCCAGTGCCAGCCTCCGGATGCGTCGGCATCGCTCTCAAGGCAGCCCCAATAGACTTGCTCCATTCGGGCATCAATCGCTGCCACAATTCGGTCTGATGGCTTGATCTGGTCCCGAATCCCCTCGGCCAGTATCATCAGGGACGAGATTGCCAGCATCGGCTTGTTGAGAGCCAGCGCAATGCCCTGGGCCACTCCGGCGCCTATCCGAATCCCGGTAAAAGACCCCGGCCCCGCATCGTAGGCCACAGCATCCACGGCATTTTTAGAGATGCCGGCCTCGCCCAGTACCTCTTCGATCATCGGAAGCAGTAATCGGGAATGCCCCTGCGGGTCCATCGCGCTGCGCTGATACGCATGGTCACCCATTAGGCATGCAGCTGAGCAAGACTCAGTGGCCGTGTCCACGGCCAGAATCATAGGCGATTTTTCCAAGACCCGACCTCCTTTCAAAGGCGGGCGATACACCGGGTCAGCGCATCTTGCCAATCAGGCATTTTTACGCCCACCACCCGCTTCAGACGACCGCCATTGAGAACCGAATATGCAGGACGCGGTGCCGGCGTAGGATAGGAGTCCGTCGGGATCGCCATGAGATCCACTTGCTCAGCCTTAGCGAGCTCAAAGATCTTTTGGGCAAACCCATGCCAACTGGTCACCCCGGCATTGGTCGCATGGAAAATTCCGTAAACATCATCCCGGCCGCTTTCCAGGGCATCCACGAACGCGACACTCGCCATGCCAAGATCCCAGGCAAAGGTGGGTGAGCCCATCTGGTCGTCAACCACGCGTAGTGGCTTTCCCTCAGATGCGATGCGCAGCATCGTCTTGAGAAAATTATGCCCAATATGGGAGTACAGCCAGGCGGTTCGCAAAATAATGTGCTGATCGGTCTCTTTGGCAACGCCCTCTTCTCCGTCCAGTTTGGTCCTGCCGTAGACGCTTTTGGGTGACACCGGCGCCTCTTCGGTGTACGGCGTCGAAGCAGTACCGTCAAAAACATAATCAGTGGAATAATGTATTAACGGAATCCCAAGAGTCTGGCAGGTCTTTGCCATCACTCTCGGTGCGTGCGCGTTGATAAGCCCAGCAAGCTGCGGCTCGGATTCCGCTTTATCCACTGCGGTATAAGCCGCCGCATTGATGACCAACTCCGGCTCATTTTGACCAATAAGATCAGGCAACGTTTCGGGCCTGGCAAGATCCACGTCAGGCTGATCGAGAAATGTCACGACATGATGGGAAGGCAACAACTCGGCAAGCGCCGAACCCAATTGTCCCACCCTGCCAAAAACAAGGATACGCACCTTCTAGTCTCCGACAGACAAGTCGGGGAGTTCAGACAGCCTCGGCGCCACGGCATCCTTTCCAGACAGGATGGGATCATAGATCGGCCACTCGATGCCGATATCAGGATCGTTCCAGAGCACCCCTGCATCATCTTCCGGCATATAAAGTGACGTGCACTTATAGGCCATCTCGGAGACCTCGCTGACAACGCAGAACCCATGGGCAAAACCTGCGGGAACGTATAACTGCTTTCGGTTGGATGCAGAAAGTGTCACCCCAAACCACTCGCCGAAGTGGGGGGAATCTCGGCGTATGTCCACTGCAACGTCAAAGATCTCACCCACCAGCGCTCGGACCAGTTTGCCCTGCCAGGAGGGGTGCTGATAATGCAATCCGCGTAGCACCCCCCTGGTGGAACGCGAATGATTGTCTTGCACAAAATGGGTGGGAAGACCCGCCTCGGCAAAATCACTGGCCTTGAAGCTTTCCATGAAAAAGCCGCGGTCGTCTTCGAATACGCGCGGTTCTACGATAACCACCCCGGGCAATGGAGTCTGGGTAACGGTGATCAAGCGGTCTCGCCCAAATACGCTGCAAAGGAAACCGCAAGGATAACTGATTGACGGCCCGCGCGGCGCGGCGGGAGTCTATTGCGAACGCCTTTTTTCGACCGAGGCTTTACCTTCGCCGGCGAGATCAGGAAGCTGTGAAAAAGCTCTTGAGTCGATCTGCCCAGGAACTCTCCCGAGGCGAATGCCGTTCACCACCGGCTTTCAGCATGTCATCAAATTCACGCAGCAGGTCTTTCTGCTTTCGGTTGAGATTGACCGGTGTCTCCACCTTGATTTTGCAGAACAGGTCCCCGACGGCGCCGGAGCGCACATTCTTAACGCCCTTACTCTTCAGTCTGAAAACCCGCTCCGACTGGCTTTCAGGCGGCACTTTGAGTTGTGCGCGGCCACTCAATGTCGGAATCTCAATCTCTCCACCCAGAGTCACCATCGCAATACTGACCGGCATCTCACAGTAAAGGTTATCTCCATCCCGCGAGAAAATAGGATGCTGGCGAATTCGGATCTGAACGTACAGATCTCCACTTCCGCCCGTCGCACTGCCTTGCCCCTCTCCGGCCAGCCTGATTTGATCGCCCTCATCCACGCCCGCGGGGACCTTGACCTGCAGCGTTTTGGTTTTCTGAACCGTCCCACTGCCGCTGCAGTCACTACACGGCGACTGGATCACCGTGCCGCGGCCACGGCAATCAGGGCAGGCCTGCTGGATCGAGAAAAATCCCTGCTGCATTCTTACCTGCCCCTGGCCGTTACAGGTGGTGCAGGTGACTGGCGAGGTCCCTGGGCGGGCCCCCGAGCCTGAACAGGTATCGCAGCGAACCTGAGAGGGAATCCGGATACGTGATTCGGAACCATGAACCGCTTCCTCAAGAGACAGTTCCAAGGTGTACTGCAGATCCGCTCCCCGACCCGCACCGGAGCGCCGGCCGCCCCCTCCAAAGATATCACCGAAGATGTCTCCGAAGATATCGCCAAAACCCGCCGCACCGGGACCCGCCCCTCCCGCACCGGCAGAGGGATCTACGCCCGCGTGACCGAACTGATCATAAGCCGCGCGCTTTTGCGGATCAGCGAGAACCTCATAGGCTTCCTTTGCCTCTTTAAAGGACCTTTCCGCTCCCTCGTCATCCGGATTGCGATCCGGATGGAACTTCATTGCGAGCCGGCGATAGGCTTTCTTGAGATCAGCTTCGGCAGCTGAGCGATCTACACCCAGTACCTCGTAATAATCCCGTTTTGCCATAACTCTGTCCGATAGTTCTCTTGTTCCAAAACCTGATCAACAGCAAAAGCCGGCACCACGAAGTGCCGGCTCTGCCAGGTCGCGACTGTATGGGCCGGCAACGCAGACCCCAGGAAAAACTCAGTCCTCTTTCTTGTCCTTAACTTCTTCAAATTCAGCATCGACCACGTCGTCACCTGTCGGGGCTTCGCCTGAGGGCGCTGCACCGCTTTCCGCCGCGGCCTCCCCTGCCTGCTCCTGATACATCTGCTCAGCCATCTTGTGACTGGATTCCATCAGGGCATTGGTCTTTGCCTGAATCTCGGCAACGTCTTCTGTCTTCAACGCCTCCTCTAGATCAGAAATCGCGCTCTCGATGCTTGCCTTCTCCGCGTCTTCCACCTTGTCGCCGGCTTCCGACAGCGTCTTCCTGACCGTATGGATCATGGCTTCGCCCTGGTTGCGTGCATCTACCAGCTCGCGCGCCTTGCGATCCTCCTCGGCATGGGTCTCCGCATCCTGCACCATCCGCTCGATCTCTTCATCCGAGAGACCCGAGCCTGCAGTAATCTTGATCTTGTTTTCTTTTCCTGTGGCCTTGTCTTTTGCCGACACATGGAGAATCCCGTTGGAGTCAATATCAAACGTGACTTCAATCTGCGGCATTCCCCGCGGTGCAGGCGGAATATCTGAAAGATCAAACCGTCCTAAAGACTTGTTGTGCTGAGCCATTTCACGCTCTCCCTGGAGCACATGGACGGTCACAGCAGTCTGGTTATCATCCGCAGTAGAGAACACCTGGTTCGCCTTGGTAGGAATAGTTGTGTTCTTCTCGATCAGTTTGGTCATCACGCCACCGAGTGTCTCGATACCCAGAGACAGCGGTGTCACATCCAGTAGCAGAACGTCTTTGACATCACCGCCAAGCACTCCGCCCTGGATCGCTGCGCCCATCGCCACCGCTTCATCCGGGTTGACGTCACGCCGAGGCTCCTTGCCAAAAAATTCCTTCACCGCATCCTGGACCTTCGGCATCCGGGTCTGGCCGCCGACCAGAAGGACATCGTCGATCTCAGAAGCGGAAAGGCCCGCATCCTGGAGTGCCGTCTTACACGGATCAATCGTCCGGCTGATCAAGTCATCCACCAGCGACTCAAACTTGGCGCGCGTCAGCTTAAGGTTTAGGTGCTTCGGTCCACTTTGATCTGCAGTGATGTAGGGCAGGTTGATTTCGGTCTGCGCGCTGGAAGACAGCTCAATCTTGGCTTTCTCTGCCCCCTCTTTCAGGCGCTGCATGGCAAGCGCATCGCCGCGCAGGTCCATGCCCTGATCCTTCTTGAATTCGTCAGCGAGATAATCAATCAGCCGACGGTCAAAATCCTCACCTCCGAGGAAGGTGTCACCGTTGGTTGCGAGCACTTCAAACTGATGCTCCCCATCAACATCCGCGATCTCGATGATCGAGAAATCAAAGGTGCCGCCGCCCAAATCGTATACCGCGATTTTGCGGTCGCCCTGCTGTTTTTCGAGGCCATAAGCCAAAGCCGCTGCGGTAGGCTCGTTGATGATCCGTTTGACTTCAAGTCCGGCGATTCGACCAGCATCTTTGGTGGCCTGGCGTTGTGAATCATTGAAATAAGCGGGCACTGTGATCACGGCCTCTGTCACATCGGTGCCGAGGTAACTTTCTGCCGTCTGCTTCATCTTCTGAAGCACACGGGCGGAGACCTCAGGTGGCGCCATTTGCTTATCCTTAGCTTCGATCCAGGCATCACCGTTTTTTGCCTTCACAATCTTGTACGGCATGAGATCAAGATCACGCTGAACCACATCTTCCTCGAATTTACGTCCGATGAGGCGCTTTGAAGCGAAGATAGTGTTGTGGGGATTGGTGACCGCCTGACGCTTGGCAGACTGGCCGACAAGGACTTCGTCGTCGACACTGAACGCGACAACGGACGGGGTCGTGCGGTCCCCCTCGCTGTTTTCCAGAACCTTGGGCTTGCCGCCATCCATCACCGCGACACAGGAGTTCGTGGTGCCTAAATCAATACCGATAATGCTTGCCATGTCATTTTCCTCAAATTCCTGAAACGCGGTATTTGAAATACCGTATAAAAACGAAACTATTAATTAAGTGGGGCTAATTCAGGCCTTTTCAAGCGCCGGGGGAGGATTTTTTGCTCTAATCCTCACCTTCAGGTGCCTTGGCCACGATGACCCTCGCAGGCCTCAGCAGTCGGTCGTGTAGCCGATAGCCTTTCTGAATCACCTGACAGATATGGTTCGGCGCAACGTCGGATGATGGCGCAAGCGTCATGGCCTGATGTGATTCCGGATCCAACTTATCGCCTACTTCAGGACTGATCTCAAAGACCGAAAACTGCTCAAACGCCGAATCCAACTGTTTGAGGGTCAACTCCAGTCCTTCAACAACGCGCTCTACCACGCCCTCGGCGCCATCCAAGTCAACTGATTTCGCGAGATCCAGACTGTCCCGCACATTCAGCAGTTCACTTGCAAAGCCTTCCAGAGCAAACCGTCTGGCGTTGCTGATCTCGGTCTGGGCACGCTTTCTCGCATTTTCCGCGTCTGCATAGGCCCTAAGAGATTCATCCCGAAGCCGCGCATTCTCGGCACGGAGCGCTTCCCACTCATCTGCCTCATCTTCTTCGCCCGAATCAACGGCAGAGCCGGTTTCGGCGTCCGACCCTGCGGAGTCATGTTCGTCTGTAGGCAAACCGTCCTTGCGAGAGAATTCTTCCAGGGTTTGGTCGCCTTCCGGGTTCTCATTCGCTTCCGATTCATGGGAAGAAGCAGTTGCCGAAGTCTCCGAGGCCGGGTTGTCGCTTGATTTTTCAGATTTACCAACAGTCATAGACAAAGTTTTCCTTTGCGGAAGTGGCACAAGTTGAATTATCGGTTAATCTGGGGGTCGAGGCGGGATTTTCAACCCCGCCCGGCCAGGTACCGGCTAAACAGACTCAGTGAAGTCCGCGCAGGGCACTGCCGAGCACGCGGGCCGTAACATCGACTACCGGGATGACCTCCTCATAGGCCATTCGCGTCGGCCCGATGACCCCGATGACTCCGATACACCGGCCTTCATCCTCATAAGGCGCGGTGACCACACTGCAGTCGGTCAGGGCACTGTATCCCGATTCCTCGCCGATAAAGATGCTGATGCCGCTAGCACCCATGCTTTTGTCCAACAAATTCAGCAGATCCTGTTTGGTCTTAAACGTATCAAAAATCTCGCGCAGCTTGCCCAACTGATCGAAGTCGGGGATGCCCAGCAACTTGGTCTCACCGCTGACCACGACGCCCTCCTCTGCGGGCTCCTCGTCAAGCAATTGACTCGCCATCTCGACAGCGGTACGCATCATACGGTTCATCTCGTCGCTGTCCCGCTGCATATCCAGCAGCAAGCGGTGGCGCACCTCCTGAAGCGTACGCCCAGCGTGACGGGAATTGAAAAAATTACCTGCTTCGACGAGCTCACTCGCTGACAAAGTCTTGTCGAGAAAGATTACACGGTTCTGGACGCGACCATCATCCGTCACCAGGATCGCGAGAACACGATCCTCGGAGAGCTCAAGGAACTCAACCTGACGGAGTTTTGCCTTGTCGGATCCCGGCAACATGATCACCCCCGCATACTGGGTGATGTCCGACAGCAGCTCTGAAGCAGACTCCAGCAGTTCGTCCGCATCTTTCGCGCCCGCCAAGGCGTCAACAATTTCCTTCGAACTGGACTTCACCGGGGTATGGACCTGCAACAGGCTATTAACAAAAACCCGGTAGCCCAGCTGAGTAGGTACGCGCCCCGCTGAGGTGTGAGGCGCGCGGATCAGTCCCAGATCCTCAAGGTCGGACATCACGTTCCGCACCGTTGCCGCGCTAAGGTCGAGACCCGATTCACGCGAGAGGGTTCGGGATCCCACGGGCTCCCCGTCGCTGACATAGCGGCGAATAAGGAATTTCAGCAGGTGCCGTGCCCGATCGTTGAGTTCCAGATGCTGCAGATTTTCAACCGGTTCTGTCACACGCTTGCTGCCAAGAAATGAAGGTAAAATGTCGCCGAAAGATTTTTGTATATCGTTGTAATCATACCACCGGATGATTCGACCGCAATCAGTTTACCTTGATGGGTTAACCCGCCTGACCGGCGGCGACCGGCTTAAAAAAACTATGATTTTTAAATCCATCGGCCTGTTCGGACGCTATCAAGACGCAGCGGTCAAAGCGACCCTGAACAACATCCGGGAGCACCTCGAGCAACGGGGCTGCACCGTATTGCTGGGCGATACCACACATCAGGAGATACAAGGACTTCGCATTGGCGAAAGCGGCCAATCGCTCGCCGAGGCAATTGATCTTGGTGTGGTGGTGGGCGGCGACGGCACGATGCTCCATGTGGCGAGCGCACTGGCTCAGGTCGACCTTCCTGTGATTGGTATCAATATGGGTCGGCTGGGTTTTCTTACAGATATTCCTGCAGACCGTTTTGCGGCCGATATCGATCTCATGCTGTCTGGCGACTTCGAGATTGAAGAACGAATGATGATCAAGGCGGGGTTCGTGCGCCAGGGCGAACTCCAGGACGAGCGGCTAGCGCTGAATGATGTCGTCCTGTCCAAAGGGGCAACGGGCAAGATGATCGAGTTCGACACTCGCGTACTCGGAGAGACTATCGGCCGGACCCGGGGCGACGGCGTCATCGTGGCAACGCCCACCGGATCCACAGCCTATGCTCTGTCTGCTGGCGGTCCTATCCTCCATCCGCTGCTTCCGGCTATCGTATTAACGCCGATCTGTCCCCATACGCTCGGTCAACGACCGATTGTCCTCGATGGACATTCGGAGATTGAAATCGAATTTGTCGAATCGGATAACGAACGGGGTTACATTTTTATCGATGGCCTGGATTTTGCAGAGGTCCAGCCAGGAGAGGTCCTCAGGATTACCCCTGCCGACCGTTGTGCCCGGCTGATCCGAATAAAGGGTCACAGCCATTACAAGGCGCTGCATTCCAAGCTGGGCTGGGGCTGATCCGGCATCAGACAATGATCAACTGGATCGATGTCCGTGATTTCGTTGTCATCAAACATGTCCAGATTTCCTTCGACCCCGGCTTTACGGTAATCACCGGAGAGACCGGCGCAGGGAAATCGGTCGTCGTTGATGCATTGGCGATGCTGCTCGGAGGGCGCGCATCGGGGGACCTGGTCCGCGGCGGTTCGGAATACGCAGAGATTCAGGCTGACTTTGACGTCAGCGAGCTGGCATCGGCGCGCGACTGGCTTACCCAAATGGAGCTGTCGGGGGAAGATGGCGAGTGCACGTTGCGACGGCTGGTCTACCCCGAGAAAGCCTCCCGCGGATTTATCAATGGCCGTCCTGTCGCGATCCAGTCTCTGCGTGAAATCGGTGCCTTGCTCACGGACATTCATGGCCAACATGAACATCACCGACTCCTGCAGCGAGAAGTCCAGCGTGCCGTCCTTGATGACAGTGCAGACATTCGGGAGAACGTCGAGGCACTGGCCGAGTCAGCCTCGCAAATCTCTCAACTGACCGCGGAACTCGATAGAGCCCAATCTGGCCTGGATACCCACCGCGAGCGTGAAGCCCTGCTGCGCCATCAGGTTGATGACTTGAATGCGCTTGGGCCCGACCCTGAAGAATATATGGAGATTGGCCAAAAACATGCCCGCCTTTCCCATACACAAGAGCTCGCCCAAGGAACGTGGCAACTGCTTCAGGAGCTTGACCAGGCGGAAACGGCGTCTGCCTCTTCGGTTCTGACCAGAGCCGCCGGACGACTGAACGACCTTGCCACCTTTGATACTCGGCTTTCCGAGCTAGCCGACCAGGTCGACGGTCTTGGCGCGCAACTCGCTGAAGTCGTCGCAGCACTGCAAGGGTACAGCGACGATTACGCCGTAGAGCCTGATGAACTCGAGCGGATCAATCAGCGCCTCGGCGCGCTGCACGATGCCGGGCGCAAATACCGTGTTCCTCCAGAGGCGCTCAAAGCGCTGCTGGATGAGATGTCCCAGGAACTCGACACCCTGACAGCCACAGTCAATGACCCACAGTCGCTCGAAGCCGAACTCGATAAAGCGCGGCGCATCTATGACAAGCAGGCTAAATTGATTTCTAAGGCGCGTCAAAAAGCAGCGCAACACCTCGAGAAAAAGCTCAATGACCAGCTGCCTTCTTTGGGGCTTGCCGCTTCGGTCTTCCGCATCACGTTGCGCGAAGAAGACGCCGGTGAACGCCGCCCATGGGGTCTTGAGAACGTGCATTTTGAGCTGCAGTCGGGCCCCGACCTTCCCTTCGTACCCCTTGAGCGGGCAGCATCCGGAGGAGAACTCTCCCGCGTCAGCCTGGCCATTCAACTGACCGTTGCCCAAGCAACTCCGGCGTCTTCGTGCGTCTATGATGAGGTGGATGTCGGCATCGGCGGCCGGGTCGCCGATATTGTCGGTCAGAAACTGCGAGCGCTCGCACAAAACCGGCAGATTCTGTGCATCACCCATCTTCCCCAAGTCGCTGCACAGGGACAGCATCATCTTCGCGTCACAAAACTCTCTGGAGATGCGACGCAGGTAGAATTGGACACCCTCGATTCGACCGGCCGCACTGAGGAACTGGCAAGAATGCTGGGGGGTGTCGAGATTACCGCCAAAACTCGTGCCCACGCAGAAGAATTACTTTCCCGAACCGTGACATGACCGCTTTGATTCGCCCTGCGACAACATCAGACGTCTCGTCCATCCACTCGCTGCTCCAGGATTACGCCGAGGATGGACGATTGCTCGAACGCTCGTCTGACGAGATCAATGAACGTCTCCGGGGATTCTTGGTTGCTGAAGCCGATGGAGAGGTCTGCGGCTGTGGGTCACTTGAAATATTTACTCGGGAACTGGGGGAAGTGCGCAGCCTCGCGGTCCATCCCAGTCATCACGGACAGGGTCTTGGCCAGCAAATGGTGGATGGCATCGAGCAGATGGCCCGGGAACTCGGACTAACCCGGATGATCGCCCTGACTTACGTGCCGGGCTTTTTTCGCAAATTGGGTTATCAGATTGTTTCGATGGAAAGCCTTCCTGAGAAAGTGTTTGGGGTCTGCGCTACCTGTCCCAAGTTTGATCATTGCGATGAAATCGCAATGCAAAAATCACTTACAGATGCCTGACCACCTCATGGAAATTTTTCATCCGGTATGATGCGGCCCATGAGTATCATCGTTTCCCTGCCAAGAGTCCTGCTCTGCTTCTTTATCGGAGCCTCACTGCTGGCGTCCAGCGGCTGCGTACGCAGTTATCGGGTAGAAATTCAACAGGGTAACGTAATCAGTGCAGAACAAATCGAGAAGATTACTCCGGGGACACCACGCAACGAAGTGCGTTTCATTCTGGGTACGCCGCTTATCGAGGATCCGTTCCATGCGCAACGATGGGACTACTTCTACAGTCTCGATCCCGCCAAAGGAGAGCCCGTAACCCAGTATCGACTCAGTATCTGGTTTGAAAATGATCAGGTAGTGAGAAAAGTTGTGGAGGGCGCCGGACTGCCTGGAGCCATTGAGCCTGATCTTGAGGAGGACAGTCCTGGCTTTTTCTCAAATCTGTGGGACAAGATTACGCCTTCGGACGACTGACCCGTCTCCTCTCTGCCCGAAGTCGGCGCGCGTCGGTTGGGCTCAGTTTTAGCGGTCGATAAATCTCAACCCGATCGCCATCGGCAAGCGGCGTGCCGAGCTCCACCCGACGGGAAAACATGCCAAGCGGTGCGCTCTCGATATCAATATCCGGGAAGGCTTCCAAAACACCGGACTGTGCAAGTGCATCGCGGACCCGTGAGCCGGGGGGCAGTTCCAGCGCCTCTTGGAACAGCTCCTGAGGCAGCGCGTAGACCACCGTCACATTAAGCAAACTCGCGTTCTCCATACAGCGCCTTTGCGCGATCCACGAATGCGTCAATGAGTTCCGCGCAGATGCGGCTGAAGATCGGACCCAGCATCTTGTTGCCAAGCGGCCCCGACAGGGAAAAGTCCACTTCCAGCGTCACCTCGCATGCCAATGCATCCAGCACCTTGAAATGCCACATGCCCTCAAGCGTGTCAAAGGCCACCCCTTCTTCCAGGGTCATGCCGATCCGGGCATCAGGATCGATCCGGTTGCGGGTGGTAAACGAGGTGCTCCAGCCCTTGTAGCTGATATCGACCCGCGCAAGGAGCGTGTCTTCTGTGGACTCCAGGACCTCAGATGCACTGCACCAGGGCAGAAACTCGTGATACCGGTCCACCTCGCCGGCCAGTGCGAACATCTCATGGGCACTGTAGGGAACGATCAGGGAGCGCTGAACTTTGGCCACGGGCTATTTGGGATCAGTCAAAACACTAATTATAGAACCCGCTCGAACACCAGATGGCGCACAAGCCCTTAGAATGCGAAGAACGCTCAAAAGCACTTCTAAACCGCAACCAACTCCGATGTCCGCGAACAAGGCCAAGTCAGACAACAGTATCGCCCGCAACAAGAAAGCGTGGCATGACTACTTTATCGAAGAGGAATTCGAGGCGGGTCTTGTGCTCCATGGATGGGAAGTCAAGAGCCTGCGGGAGGGCCGCGCACAACTCAAGGAAAGCTATGTGATCATCCGCGCGGGCGAACTGTATCTTTTTGGGGCCCACTTTTCTCCCTTGCCAGCGGCTTCCAGTCACATCTCTCCTGACCCCACACGTACCCGCAAACTGCTGCTGAACGCGAATGAAATCAGCAAGCTGATCGGGGGCGTCGAGCGAAAGGGCTACACCCTGGTGCCGTTATCGCTTTATTGGAAAAAAGGCCGGGCAAAACTCAAGATCGCCCTCGCCAAGGGGAAGAAGCAGCACGACAAGCGCGCCAGCATCCGCCAGCGCGAGTGGGACCGTGACCAGCATCGTCTGATGAAGCTGAACCGATAATCACAAACGCCTTATCTGACTGATTTTCCGAAGAAAGTATCTCTGGATTACGATATAATTGCCGTCGGCAATCATCGATCAAGAAACGGGGGCGACCTGGTTTCGACGTGGATTACAAAGCCATCGGAGCATGTCGAGGTGCAGATCTCCTCGTAAATCCAACTGCAAACTATTAGTTGCCAACGACGACAACTACGCCCTGG
>Ga0114933_10000612_pt1 | contig 43015 bp, 50 predicted proteins | sample 4SBtaG_FD_89691 | JGI IMG/M metagenome (GOLD analysis project Ga0114933, IMG submission 89691) | Deep subsurface microbial communities from Kolumbo volcano to uncover new lineages of life (NeLLi) - 4SBTROV12_W25 metaG | ecosystem: Environmental > Aquatic > Marine > Volcanic | place: Kolumbo... | reverse complement strand
CAATAGTGGGAGTAACAGATGGTGTTCCTAAATACTTTGAAGAAAACTCTTTATATTTATCATTTAATTTTTCTAATTCAGTTAATATCATTCCCATAGGGAAAGAACTATTGATACCAGAGTAAGGCATTGCACCATGTGACATACTACCAATAAGTTTTATTTTAACCCAGGCAACACCTTTTTGTTCAATGCAAATTCGATTTTCTTCGGGTTCACAAACTATCGCAGAAGTTAAATTTTTAGCAAAAGATGTTTGAACAAAATCCTTAACTCCAATCATGGCGCCTTCCTCATCACATAAAGCTGCACAAATAATATTCCCGTTAAGTTTTATATTTGATTTTCTTATCAGATGCATTGCATATAATGCACATAATAATCCTGATTTCATATCATTAACACCTCTTCCTATAATTCTTCCATCTTTTATTACAGGGTTAAAAGGGTCAGAGGACCATAGAGAAGTATCTCCTTCAGTAACCACATCAGTATGACCTTCAAGTAAAAGAGTTTTTTGATCTTCAGAATTGAGAGAAGAATTCATTTCGATAATAACATTTGGCCTATTATCAGTAACAATGTAAAAATGAGGATCAAAGCCAAATAATTTAGCTTGATTATCAAACCATTTTGCAGCTTCAAATTCACTAAAATTATTATCTGGATCCCAAACACTTTTTATACTTGAAAATTCACAAATTAAATCAACCAAATAATCATCGTCGATCAATTTATATATAGATTTTATTTGTTCGTCATACTTCATTTTTCATACTTTTAATTTTAGCTAAAGCGCTTATAGCTTCATATACGCATCGATGAGCAGCTTGTGCTGTAATATCTCCTGGTTGGTCGTACACGGGGGAGACTTCAACTACGTCCATTCCAACCATTCCTTTACTCAGTACGATTTTTCTTATAGCTCGTAATAGTTCCAAAGAAGAAATTCCTCCTGGTTCAGGAGTACCTGTTGCAGGTGCATAAGCAGGATCCATAACATCCACATCAACAGAAATATAAAGTTTGTCAGGACCATCTAATGCTTCTTTAACAGCAATTTCTAACACTGAATCAAAACCTTTTTCCTCAATTTCAGCCATTAAATGCCATCTCATTCCCTGTTCTTTCATCCATTTCAAATCTGCAGGTCCTGGCCAAGGTCCTCTTAAACCAATTTGTATAAAATTCTTTCCAGGAATTGCGCCACTTTCAATTAATCTTCTCATCGGACTACCATGGCCAATCAGCACATCTCCATATGATGAATCTCGGGTATCTGCATGGGCGTCAAAATGCACCATTCCAACTTTGCCATATCCATACTTTTTAGCTACTGCTGTAGCACTAGGCCATGTTATTGAATGATCTCCTCCCAAAACTATAGGAATTGCTCCTGCATCTAAAGCTTGAGTTACTTTTGATTCAACAGCTTCGTGAGATTTTTCTAGTGACATCGGCGGGCAATTTGCATCACCAAAATCCACAACATTTAATTCAGCTAGAGGAGCAACTTCAAGATTTAAATGATATAAATTTGCAGCCTTACCAGGTTTAGGCCAATAATCCGCCTGTCGTATTGCTCTTGGGCCAAATCTTGCTCCCGGTCTGTTACCAACACCCATATCTACCGGTGCTCCTAATATAGCAATATCAGGATTCATAGATTTTAGTTCTTTAGAATCAATTGCAAAAGGAGAACCTAAATATGTAGGGACACCTATATAACTTGGATGTAATTGTTCATCATGTAAATCTGGCATTTTTATTCTCCGTCATTTATTATTTTTGCTAAAATTGAAATTTTATCACTTAACATATCTCTAGCTGATCTGTATCTAGGCATGTACATATCATTATCTTTTCCATCTACATAAGGATCAGGAATACTCCAATGAATATTTTTTTTCCCTGATAATCCAACAGGACAAGATTCTTTAGCATTATCACATACTGTAATAACATATTCATGGTTTTGATCAAGGTATTCATCAATATGATTAGAACTTTGACCGGAAATATCAATATTTATTTCTTTCATTGCTTTTATTGCTTGTGGATTAACTGTCGACGGTTTTAATCCTGCACTAATTATAGAAAAATCTTTTTCAATATATTTTCTCATTAGTCCTTCAGCCATTTGCGAACGACAGCTATTCCCGGTGCATACAAATAATATTGTTTTTTTATTTTTCATGCAAATTTATATATAATATTAATTATTTAAATTATAACAATAATTATGAATGTAGTAATAATCGGAGCAAACAGAGGAATAGGATTAGAATTAGCAAAGGAATATAAAAATTTAAATTTCAATGTAATTGGAACATCCAGAAACCCTATGTCATCAACATCGTTACAAGAAGAAATAGGATTGGAAAACATTTTACCTTTAGATATTTCAAATAGTAATTCTATTGATGAATTTTGTGATTCCATAACAAAAAAAACAAATTCAAAAATAGATATATTAATTAACAATGCTGGGGCTCGCGGTGAAAGAGGAAGAATAGAAATCCCTGATCAAAAAGTAATGTTAGATACAATTAATACTAACGCTATAGGGCCAACTATTCTGATCAAATCATTAAAATCTATACTAGAAAAAACAAAGATTGCAATTATCACGTCGGGGATGGGATCAATAAGCAAAACCATGTCAGGAGATTTATCTTACAGGATGAGCAAAGCAGCAGTTAATATGGCTGGAAGAAATTTACACATGGAATTAAAAAAACAAAAATCAATCATCCTACTAATTCATCCAGGTTGGGTGCAAACTGATATGGGTGGCGAAAATGCTGATATATCTGTTGAGATATCTGCAAAAGGTATAATAAATGTTATATCAGATGCAAATAATGATGACTCAGGAACTTTTATTGATTATAAAGGTGATAGCATTCCTTGGTAAATTTAGGATCTGGAAATAAAATTGGCTATTAAAACACCTAATTCTTCTCCATGTTCATAAGTTGCGTGCCCTACTCCTTTTAATGCATGTAATTCTGAATTAAATCCGTTATTTTCGAGAATTTGATGTAATAATGTAGGATTTTCCTGGAAATCAACATTCTCGTCAGAATCCCCATGAATAAATAAAGTATTAGGTAATTTAATATTATTATTTTTTATACTATTTTCAGTAATGTTAATAGGGTTAAGTTCACGAAAAATATCAATCGCATCATTTACTGATATGTTGGGATCAAATCCATGGGACTCAACTAAATCATCTTTGAATTTCTCATGCCGAATAATACTTTCAAAATTCAATACTCCTTGTTGTGAAATAAAATTAGTAACATGATTGTTCAATTTTTTTATTGTAGACAACCAAGCCGCTGAAGCTCCTAGCCCGCAACCCCAAGTAGTTATTCCATTTAAATTTAATTGTTTTATATCTTTCAATTGTTCAAAAAAATTATAATTCGCGTCCAATGAAGATTGTCTTCCCCAATGATTTCCAGTTCCATGACAACCAGCTATAGCAAATCCAGATTCTAATACAGGTAAAAAAAACTTTTGTTTTCTAGGTTCATCTATCCAATCAGCTCCACTTTCATTAACATATCCTCCATTACCATGAAAATGTAAAACTAAAGGAATATTTTCATCGACATTATTGGGTAAAACAACATATCCCCATTCATTATTAGTTTCTATAAATATTTTTTCAAATTTGTCTAGCATCGTTTACCTAATATATGTTATAAAAATATCTCAAATAAAATATACCATGAAATTATTAGGAGGCATAACCATGAATAATGAAATATATAAAAAAGTTCAAAATGAAAAAAGCCAAAGTCTTAAATTATTAGAAAACATAGTAAATTTAGAATCATTTTCAGGCTCTAAAAAATCAGTAGATCAGTTGAGCAAATATTTATCAGAAGTATGCACTTCACTAGGAGGTGAAAACACATTTTATCCTCAGGAAGATCTAGGAGATAATTTCACATCAGAATTCCATTCAGGTGATAAAACCACGTTGATTTTATGTCACATGGATACAGTTTGGCCAATAGGAACATTGAAAGAAAGACCTTTTACTGTAAAAGATAATATAGCAACAGGTCCTGGTATATTTGACATGAAAGTTGGCATAACAATAGCTCTTGAAGCTCTTCGTATTTTAAGTGAATTAAATATCACCCCCAAAAATAAAATAAAAATTTTATTTAACTCGGATGAGGAACTTGGAAGTGAAAATTCCATGGATTTAATTAAAGAAGAAGCTATAAAAAGTGATGTGACTTTTTGCCTTGAGTCTAGTTTCAAAGGTATGATCAAAACCGCAAGAAAAGGTGTAGGAATGTATTATATTTCTATCGATGGGAAAGCTGCGCATGCAGGTAGCGAACCTGAAAATGGAATTAGCGCAAATGTTGAATTGGCGCATCAAATACTTAAATTAAATTCATTCAATAATAAAAGTACAGGAACTACAGTAAACATAGGAAGAGCGGAAGGTGGCGTAGTAAGAAATCAAGTGCCTGCTAAATCAGAAGCCTTAATAGATTTAAGAGTTGTTACTAATGAAGAAGCAAAAATTCTAGACGACAAAATAAAGTCTTTGGAACCAGTATTAGGAGGAAGCAAACTAGAAGTTACTGGAGGAATGAACAGACCTCCAATGGAAAGAACTGAAAAAATTATTAACTTGTATGAGTGGGCTAAAAATACTGTTAGTGATATGGACGTAACATTTACTGAAACAGGATTTCCTGTTGGAGGAGGATCAGATGGAAATTTTGCAGCTTCTACGGGAACACCTGTGCTAGATGGATTAGGCGGAGTTGGAGATGGTGCTCATGCTGAACACGAATATATAGAAATAGATATGTTTCATGAAAAAATTTCAATCCTAGCCAGCCTGCTAGCAAATATACACGAATTTGAAATTTAAATAACTATTTTGATATTCCCCAAACAATTATAAATCTTAAATTTTTATCACTGTTATTCTCAACAGAATGAGGAACATTAGGTGGAACCATAATTGATTCACCTGAAATCAAATGTACTTTTTCATCATTAATTACAAAATCTCCTTCACCTTCAAGAACATAATAGATTTCTTCTAGAGGTCTATTATCTGAGTGAGTATGATCACCTTCACTAACATTTGGTTCTAAAATCCATTCCTCAATTTCAACTTCTAATTTGGAAACATCTCGAAATATAGGCTTGCGATGAATAATTCCTTTCCCGTCATGCATATTTTCTGAGTTTATTTTTGTTTCTTTATTTTTTTGGATGTAATACATTGTTTTATCATTTTTTGGCTACATGTGCGTTGTCACATGTAGCCAAAAATATCAATTATTTTCTTGAAGCTCTGATTATAGTAACTCCTGCAACAACAAATTTTATCGCTAGTACCAAAAATATGACTCCAACAATACCAAATCCTGGATCAGAGCTAACAGGATATAGTAGTACTAACACTAAGCCTACTAATCCACCTAATGCTATTAATCTAGAAATTATTGAATTAAAAGCACCACTCATAGTCATTCCGACACCAACACTTAAAGTTCCCACCATAAATATAGTGGTCGCCATTTGATGTGCTCCTAATACAACAGCATTCATTACACCAGCTGATATAGCTAAAGCTCCGGCAGCTTGCTGAGCTTGTGCAGCTCCAGCAGCATTACCCGCTTGAGTAGCCATTGCAGTAGCAGCCATTGCATCTCCCCAGTCAGACACTGCGGTAGCTAAAGCCAAGCTAATTCCGTTGGATACAGCCCATATCGCAACTGCGACAATACTTAAGACAAAACCAAAAGATGCCCATTTTCTTCCTGGATCATCTTGGCAAATTCGTGCTATTCCTCCAATTGATAATGGTAACAAAAGTAAACTTAAAGTTAATAATATCCCATATAATTGGCTATTTGATTCATTTCCAGATAAGGCGGATATAACTCCTTCGATTTTATCTGGGCTAAATGAAAAGCTAAAAGCATTAGCTGCATTAACTGGATTTAAACTATTGAATAATATTATTAAAATGGGTCCAACTATAAGTAAAATACCTGTTGTGTTAGCGGACCAATCTCCTTTTTTAATTTTATCTGCCATATTATTATCTCCTTGAAAGTTACTAATGACATGCAATTAATTGAAAATATTATATTAAATTACAAATCGCAACATTAATTTGTCATTTTCATTACATATATACTACTTTTTGTACTGCAAAATAGCATACCCACAACATATAGTGTCAAAATTAATAAGAAATTATAAATTACAAAAAATTTAATAAATTATCTAAAAAGAGACTATTTACCTATTTTATATAAAGAAATTTAATGTGATAATTTTGAGATGATTAAGTTAATTATAAAATTTGTATCAATTGGAGCATTATTATTAGTAATTTTCGCTTGTGATGATAATGATGATAGAAATAATTACCAATCAGAATATGATAGATCAGCAGAATCAATCGGCATTTCTAATGCTAGTATTTCTACCTCTAAAGAGATAAGTGAAGCTGAGTTTAATGACACAATTTTAAATGTTACAGAACGAAAAGTCTCAAAAAATGCTCAATTAGATATTTCAGTAAAATCATTATCTGAATCAACTGCATTTATTAATAAAAATGTAGAAGATATTAACGGATATATTGTATCTTCCTCATCATATACTCCTAATACAGGATATGAAAACAAATGGGCAAGAATGTCAGTTAGAGTCCCTTCTGATTCTCTTGATACTTTTTTAGATACAATAATAGGATATGCAAACGAAACAGTTAGACAAAGTATTTATACTCAAGATATTACAGAGCAATATATCGATGTGAAAGCTAAGATTGAAAGCCTGGAATCATCTGAACAAAGACTTACAAAGCTGCTAAATCAAACTGATTCAGTCAAAGAAATAATAGACATTGAAAAAGAATTATCTAGACTTAGATCTGAAATTGATAGCCTGAAAAGTAGATTCAATATTGTGCAAAACTCTGTGATAACCTCACTAGTTGATATATACATAGAAGAAATTCCAAACCCTATATCAATAGATGACCCTTCATGGAATACCAGAGATATTGCCTTGGATGCTATTAAAGCACTATCTAGCTTTGGGCAATTTTTAATTCAAATAATCATATTCTTATTTGTTTTCACACCTGTATGGATTTTAATAGCTGGAATAATATACGGAACTAGCAAATTAAGACAAAGAAATAAATAAATAATTAGTTAGTGATAACAACCTCTACCTAATATATCCCACACTCCTTCTACAATTTGCCCACGTGTGCCAACAAACTTATCCCATCGGTTAATTAACCCATCTTGATGTGTTGTAAGAAGAAAAAGTTTTTGACCTAATTTAAGTTTATTTGCATCAGGTACCTTATAAGTTGAATAATCTAAATTCATAGATTTTAATTCTGCATCTTGACCTTCCAATATTGGCTTAGCAAAATTAGGAGCTGCTATACACTTGTTGCCCGAGTCTACGGTAATTAAATTTTTATCTAAATTAATATCTATAACCGAACACATTACTTTTGCAGCGATTTCAAAAGGCATATATGGATAATTAACATCCATAAGAGCATAAGTTCCACCCTGAACTTCGGTTATTTCTGGATATTTCAAAACTATATCAAAAGTAAAAGTTTCACCTGTTGATACAATATCAACATCAATTCCTGCTTCCTCTATTGCTCGTTTAGCATCTAAAAAAGTATCGATATAAGCTTCACCAATATCCCATCTTTCCTTTTTAGATGGATCAGGTTCTTTTATACTTTGATGACTCATCACACCTTTAAAATCTATATTTGGCAAAGAAATAGCTGCTTTAGCTAAATCAACTGCATGCTCAGAACTTCTAACTCCACATCTAAACATCGATGTATTTATTTCAATCAGTACTCCCAAATTCACATCATGCTTTACAGCAAATTTAGATAAGTTATTTAAATTTTCAACATTATCGATTCCTACTTTCATATCAGCATTTTTTGCAAGGCTACATAATCTTTCAATTTTATCGTCAGAAACAACTTGGTTTGCAATTAATATATTATTAAAACCACCTTCGATCATAACTTCAGCTTCAGAAACTTTTGCAGTACAAACTCCTCCATTACTACCTCCGGCTTCAACTTGCCTTCTAGCTAAAAATGGACTTTTTAAATTTTTTGTATGAGTTCTCATTTTCAAATGAGAATTTGAATAAGCATCAGAAACTGTTTTGTAATTTTTATCTACAATACTAAGATCAACTATTAACTCAGGAGTAGAAAGTTCATTTATGTTTTGCCCTACTGTTGTCATTTGTATACACCTCTTGCAGAAACTTCAAAAATAGATAATAATTTTTCATTTCTAATTATTGATATAGAATCAAATTGATTTAAAACTGAAGAAATATCATTTGGGATAATTTCAATTTTATCTTGTAAATTAAATTCTTTTAACTCGGATTTTTCAACAAAAATATTTGTGTGTTCTGCGCTTAAGTATTGGACTTCAGCTGATTTGATTCCTTTAATTTTAGGAAAGCCATAATCAATATTAATAGCTTTTTGACCAGTATCTAAAACCATTCGATCATTATCTGGAATACTTAAAACAGAAGAAATAATTTTAATTGATTCTTTTAATTCTTCTTCATTATTTTCTGTTATTTCATTGTCAATTAATGGCAGCTTAGATATTATAATTTCTGTGAAATTAGAATCAAGTAATTCATATTCAGAAATAGATATTTTCCCTGAGGCTATAAAATTATTTGTAATTTTATTTAATTCTGGATACGATTCTATAAATTTGGATACAACATTATCTTTTTTAGATTTATAATTTGAAAATTCAACAATAATTCCATTAATTTTAATTTTATTTTCAATAATGTAAGATAAAATATTACTGTCAAATTCGTCAATTTCTCCTTCAAATATTTTTATATAAACTCCAGATAATTTACTATGGTCAACTGCCTGTAACTGTACTAAAGAATTGTAGGCACACTTCGCATTAATGTTAATAAGGGAATCCAACTTGTCACTAGATATAATAGGACTATCAATCAAAATATCGTCAGTCATCTGAGAAAAAATAGAAGCTTGCCCAACATTTGAGGAAGAGATGCCCAAAGCATTTGAAAAACCATTTAATTGAAGGTTTAGTATATCCTTAGATAAATGAGAGTTCACATCGATTCTTACACTTAAATCAATTGAATTTAATTTGAAATTTATAGTGTCTAAATTAAATTTAAAAGCATCTATATCTAATACTAAACTTGGTGTATCAAGTTGAAGATAATTAGTTCCTATTTTTTTATTTATAGATCTATCCATACGAAATAATACTCCTATCCTACATTTATAATAAAAGAATTTATAATCATGTTAAAGTATTAATCATGATGAAATCCTCTAATCTGTTATTTTTTATTTAAGAAATAATTTTTTATTTTTTAAATATAATAGCAATGCTGTTAAAGAAGAAGCAATAAAAGCCATATAAAACGACACAAATAAATCTCCAGAGTATGGAATGGATTTAATTAACGGTGACATATCAGGTTTTGCAAACAAAACACTTCCAACAAAAAGACCAATTATCATAGAAATTACAGAATCTCTTCCATTAAAGTGAGAAGTGTAAAGTCCAAAAAACACTGGAAATAGAATAGCTGCGCAAACCATATCTGCAATTAAAAAGAGATACAATACACTATAACCTTGAGTTACCACAAAAATAGCCGGTATCAAACATATATAAGGTGTGATTTTCATAGCGAAGTTAATATAATTTTCTTTTTCAGGGATTATTTTCTTTAAATCAGTCCCTACAATACTCGATACTGAGTTAAACAATGTATCTAAACTACTGCTCACCAATAAAATAGCTAATAATAAAAAGGCAACAATTGTCCACTCAGAAGAAAATTTCATAATTGTATCAAATAAAGCTATAGATGGATTTCCAGCTGAATTTACTCCGACAGCAATAATACCTATAAAACCAAATATAAATATAACAGGAATTACAATTACTGCGGTTATAGTAAATGATGACACTAAAGACTTAGAGTTTTCTACGCTGTAAATTCTTTGCCATAATCCTTGATGGAACATATTAGCTGAAAAAACAGCAATAATTAAAGTTAGCCCAAATTTTGCTCCAGTCAAATTGGATAGTGACATCAAATCATTTTCTCCACCATTAAAAATTTTAGTTAAATCAACATCCAAAAATACCATTAAAACTGCCACTAATATTAGTGGGAAAATAAATCTGAATTGATATTTGTCAGTCAAAATTGATGCTTTAATTCCTGCAAATGAAACGTATGTGGCAACACTTATCCCTATAACGATTGCCGTAAACCATGTTGGTATACTACTAATCAAATTAGCTGCAGATGAAATTCCAGTTAATTCTGCACAAAGAAAAACAACCATATAAAATATTGATATAAGTCCCACAATAATGTTAGCAAAATTACCATATCTGTAATTAACAAATTCTGTAACAGAAAATCCGCCAGGAAATAAATTTCTTAATTTAGGCCCAATAATTGCAAATGCAAAAAAAGGCAATGCCTGACCTATTGAATATCCAAATATACCATTAATTCCAGACCACGTACCTGCTTCAGCTGGGCTAAATAAAATCCAAGCACCTAATACTGAAGAAGTTAATGTACTAACAGAATTAAATGAACTAATGTTATTTCTATCAACAATGTAGTTTTCAAAGGATAAGTTTGATTTACTAAATTTTTTGTAAACTATAATAAAAAATATTACTGAAACAAAAACAATTAATAAGTACGAATAAAATTCCACAATTTCTCCATTAAGCTATTTATTTAATGGGAGAGACTACGCTGGCATTATCCAGATCAGTTTTTGGGTCGATGACATCTCATCCTCTCAGCATATGCTCCCCATCAATATTGATATATTGCATTAATTTTGATTTAAATACAAGCAATAAATTGATTTATTGACTCTCATCTGTTAGTTTAAAATTCATGAATAGAAATATAGATCAATCAAATAAGTGTCCCTTATGCTCTATGAGTAATAATAAAAATTTAATTGAAGTAAAGTTTTCAAAATTAAAAGAAAAAATAACTGAAAATATAATAGAGCCTGAGAAATTCAAGTGGCTACAATGTGAAGATAATAACTGTGAATTTTGGACAAGAGAACCCAAGAGATAAAGGTAAAATAATGGATGTAAAAAAACAAATAATAGCACTAGGTGGCGGTGGGATAGGAACAGACAAACTTAATATGGCATTAGATAAATATAAATTACAAGCTTCGGGTAAAACAAAACCTAAAATAGCATTTATCCCAACTGCCGTAGGTGATTCAGCTTTTGCTATAGAAAGATTTTATCGAGCATTTAACAATAATATAGCAGAACCTAGTCATCTTCCTCTTTTCAACAGAGATGATAGAAATTTAGAAAACTACTTGCTTAATCAAGATATTATTGAAGTTTCTGGTGGAAATACATTGAATATGCTTTCAATATGGGAAAATCATGGAGTAGATAAAATTTTAAAAAAAGCATGGGAAAAAGGGATTATACTAACTGGCTCTAGCGCTGGAATGATTTGCTGGTTTGAAAGTAGTGTAACTGACTCATATGGCCCATTAAAAGAATTAACTACAGGACTAGGTTTTTTGAAAGGAAGTGCTTGTCCTCATTTCGATGGGGAAATACATAGAAGACCAACTTATGAAGATTTAATTAAATCCAAAACATTACCGGCAGGAATCGCATTAGATGATTATGTTGCAGCTCATTATATTAATGAAAAAATACATAAACTAGTAACGCCAAAAGAAGGTTCAAAAGGTTATCTTCTCAATTTAGATGGAAACAAAATAAATGAAAAAGTATTAGATCCTGATTTACTCAATGCTTAATTTCCTATCATCTCTACTAGGGATAGCTCTAGGACAATTTGTAGAAGTAGTAGATAATACTATGCTAAACATTGCTCTACCAACTATTAGTAATGATTTAAAAATATCATTATCAACAACGCAATGGATCCCAATCACTTTTGTACTTGTAACCAGTTCATTTTTAATGCCCTCCGCTAAAATTGCTGATTTATATGGAAGAAAAAAAATATATATTATTGGTTTAATCATATTTTGCGGAGCTGTATTTATAACTGGTAAAGCTGAAATTGTAATGATGTTAGTTTTGTTTAAATCAATCCAAGGAATAGGGTCTGCTGCAATTCAATCTAATGGAATGGCAATGATAATACAATTGTTCAATGTAAAAGATAGAGGAAAAGCATTAGGAATATTTATGTCCATTATAGGAGTCGGATCAATTACAAGTCCGATTATTGGAGGATACATAATTGATAATTACGGATGGAGAGGTATTTTTAACTTTGTTACCTGTCTCACTTTAATAGCAATATTCTGTGCGTCATTTATCAATATTCAAAACAATACAAAAAAAACAAAATTTAACTTTGACATGAAAGGTACAATATTTTCAATTCTTACAATATCTTCTCTTATAATAAGCATATCAATGTTTTCATCTTCAGGATGGAATATATATTGGATTTTAATTGGTATTCCAATTTCAATTAGTTGTCTTTATATTTTCGTAAATTACGAAAATAATAACAAATCAAATAATTCATTAATACAAATCAGTTTGTTTAAAAATAAAAGCTTTAAATTTGGTAATTTAGTAAGGTTCACTTCATTCATTTCAAATTCTCCTATGTATTATTTATCACCATTTTTATTAATAAATGGTTACGGATTGTCTTCATCACAAACCGGATTGTATATACTACCAGGTCCAATAATGATGGCATCATCAGGGCCAATTGCTGGTAGAATCTCAGATAAATCAGGAAGTTATTATCCAAGAATACTTGGAGCGACAAGTTTATTAATTTCCGTAACTTTATTTTTATTTGCAAATAATTTAAATAAAGAATTTGTAATGATTGCGTACGCTTTTCAAGGATTAGGAATGGGAATATTTGGATCAGCAAATACTAGTTATATTTTTTCTACAATAAAAGAAAAAGATTATGGTTCGGTCAATGCATTATTAACTTTAATTAGAACTTCTGGTAATATAATTGGAATTTCTTTATCGACAGCATTCGTTCTATTATTTTTACCCGGTTTTGCCAGTGACGCTACAACAAATAATATAGATCCAGATTCATATATATTAGCCATCAGTAAATCATTTGTTCTTCCGGTAATTTTGTCGTTAATTACATTAATACTTACTATAAATTCTAAAAAAGAAAATTAATTTTTTAAATTATTTATATATAATAATGAAATCATTTGTTAATATTGCGATTAGGCATACATTATGGAAAAAAATAATATTAAATCAATAATCAAACCAAGAGAAAGATACACTGAAATATCTTCAGGGGATATGACAAGAGTTGCAGGTGTATCAAAAGAAACAACAAATTCAAATAATATACATTTAGCTATTGCAACGATTCCTCCTGGAAAGTCTTCATCTGCTCACTATCATATTAATTGCGAGAGTGCTATATACGTATTATCAGGTGAAGGAATATTTGTTGCTGGAGAAAAATTAGATAAACATAACATCATTAACGAAGGCGATTTTATATATGTTCCTCCAAATGCTCCTCATAAACCTATTAATAGTAGTAGTGAGAAACCACTAGTACTAATGGTTTCTAGAAATCAGCCAACTGAAATAGTAGAAGAAATTTCTGATGAAGAACAATTAAATCAAATTAACGAACCTATGAATTGTGCTGTAATAAACTCAAAAGATATAAAATCAGAAGAAAAAGATTACGGAAAAGCTTTCAATGGAATTACAAAATTAACAGCAAATATAAAAAATATATCCTTAACAAGCTTAATCATTAACCCTGGTCAGACCACTGTGGCTGACAAGCATTCAAATCATGAAACAGGAATATTTATTTCAGACGGAGAAGGATTATATATCTCAAATGAAGAACTTGATTCACACCAAAACATCCAATCTGAAGATTTTATCTATATTAACAAAAAGTCTAATCATAAAATTTCAAATACTAACTCATCTAAAAAAATGAAATTAATCATAGCCAAGAATATAGGAATCTAGGTGAGTAACAAAAAAAATATCAAACCAGGAGTTGCAAATAGCATAACAATTCGCGCACAATACCCCAATATTCCAGGAATGTTAGCAAAAATACTTAATACAATAAGTAAAAACAAGGGTGACATGTCAGCTATTGACGTTGTATCTATAGAAGGAAACATTATCGTAAGAGACTTGACTATAAACACTTCAGGTAATGATCATGCTGAAAAAATAATTATAAAACTTAAGCAAATTGAACATGTAAAAATTCAAAATGTATCTGATCAAACTTTTCTTATGCATTTGGGTGGAAAAATTGAAGTAAATAGCACATTTGAAATTACAACTAGAGACGATATGTCAAAAGCATACACTCCAGGGGTTGGCAGAGTTTCTTCATATATACATGAAACCCCTGAATCAGTTTGGTCATTAACAGGAAAAAGTCATTCAATCGCAGTTGTAACAGACGGATCTGCAGTTTTAGGTTTAGGTGATATTGGACCTGAAGCAGCATTGCCTGTTATGGAAGGTAAGGCAATGATATTAAAAAACTTTGCTGATGTTAATGCATGGCCAATATGTTTAGATACAAAAGATCCTGATGAAATTGTTGATATTGTAAAAGCAATCGCTCCAGGATTTGGAGGGATTAATTTAGAAGATATCAGTGCACCAAGATGTTTTTATATTGAACAAAGATTAAATCAAGAATTAGATATTCCAGTGTTTCACGATGATCAACATGGAACCGCTATTGTTGTGCTAGCAGCTTTAATCAATTCACTTAAAATAGTCAACAAAAAAACTAAAGACTTAAAAGTGGTAATAGCAGGTGTTGGTGCTGCCGGAATTGCATGTGGAAACATATTAATGGACTACGGAGTTAAAAATATTATTGGAGTTGACTCTAAAGGAATTGTGTCAAAAGACAGAAATTATAATAACAATAAATATAAATCTATTTTTGCAAAAAAAACAAATCCAAAAAATATAAAAGGTGATTTATCAAAAGCTCTTAAAAATGCAGATTGTTTTATTGGTTTAGCCGGACCTGGAATAGTAAATACAAGTATGTTAGAAAAAATGAGTAAAAATAGTATTGTTTTTGCATTAGCTAACCCCACGCCTGAAATTATGCCGGAATTAATTCCAAATAATGTATTAATTATGGCTACAGGAAGATCTGATTATCCTAATCAGGTAAACAATTCCTTAGCTTTCCCTGGTATATTCAAAGGGCTGCTTGAAGTTAGAGCAAAAACTATAAGTAACGGAATGAAAATTTCTGCTGCAAAAGCAATAGCATCAGTAATTCCTAAAAATTTACTTAGTGCTGATTTTATTATTCCAAGTGTTTTTGATAAAAATGTTGTTGAAGAAGTATCAAAAAGTATTGCTTCTACAGCTGTGAAAGAGGGAGTATCAAGAAAACGTAAAAACGAACCTAATTATTATTCATTCAAAAATTAAAGAGGTAACCATGAGTATTTCAGTACATATATCTATTGATATGGAAGGAGTAGCAGGTGTTGTACATACTGATCAGGCTTCACAATCAGGTAACGATTATGAAATGATGAGAAAAGCTATGACTCTAGAAGCAAATGCTGCAATTGAAGGCAGTATTGACAGCGGAGCTACAACTGTAGTAGTTAATGATAGTCATGGATCAATGAGAAACTTATTACCTTATATGTTAGATCAACGAGCTGAATTAATTAGCGGATCACCTAAACCACTTGGAATGATGCAAGGAGTAGAAAATAATCCGAATATATCAATGTGCATTGGATATCATTCAAGACCAGGAGAAAAAGGAATATTAAGTCATACTATAAGAGGATCAAATGTAGTTCAAAATTATTTTATTAATGAAAAGCCCTCGTCTGAATTCGAAATTAATGCCGGCATCGCTGGTTATTACGATGTTCCTGTAGGAATGATCGCAGGTGATACAGATATAGTTGAAGATGCTAAAAATTTGGTACCTAATATAGTGGGATCTCCTGTTAAAGAAGCTATCAACAAATTTTCTGCTAAAAATTTATCTGGAAATGATGCTTTTAAGTTAATTAAAAGAAATGCCGCTGAAGCAGTAGCGAATCGAGATCAATTTAAACCGATAAAATATAATGGCATAGTTAAAATGGGAGTAGAATTTTCAAGTGACCTAATGGCTGATGTGGTTTCTATGATCCCAGGTGTTACAAGAGAAACAAGACAAGTGATTTCCTATGAGTCAAAAGATTACATTGAAGCTTGGAAATGTATGTATGCTGCAATCTTACTTGCAGGGATATCATATTAACAAATCATATTTGAAATTCACCAGTTAATTTTTGAAGGTTGTTTTTCCATGCTAACCCTAATTTGATTTCATTTTCCCTATTATCATAACCATTAGAATTTTCAATTTTATTCTCTGATAAATAATAATTTATTGTTCTTTGAATCCATGTACTAGGATTAGTAGTAGTAAATCCAAAATCCTGGTCAGATTTGTTTAAATCATGAACATACGGGTAATTTCTTAATAAAGGAGGTGAATACTCTTCTCCGTTAGCACTTTTCAAATATTTATCAGTAATAGAATTTGGTACTAAATACATATTTATTTCAGAATCAATAAGCTCTGAGAGTAGTCTTATCCAACTCATTGGAGTAAATATTTCATGAGAGGCTACATGATAGATTTGATTTGTAGTTTTTTCAGATTTTATTGAATCATAAAAAGCTTGCGCTGCATCTCCTGAATACAAAGTTCTAAATGGGTTATTCACATTTTCAGGGACAACAATTCCTTTTCCATCTTTTATTCTTTGTATCCACCACCAAATCCTACCAGTAGGATCATCTTCACCCATAATTGCAGGAATTCTCACTATAGTATAAGGAATATTATAGTTTTCTATTATCCATTTCTCACAATGTCTTTTTCTTGCACCATATTCTAATTCTTTAGGATCATAGTCATAGCTTAAATTATCCCAGTTTACTTGGTTTTCTCTAAAAGGAATATTAAGTTCAAAATCTAATAAAGCATCTTCTGTCGATCCGTAATCCCATTTACTGTATACAGAGCCTGTACTTACAAATAAATACTTCCCTACTCTACCTTCCATTATATTGCCAAAAGACTCTACATGTTCTTTTCTAAATGCTTGAAAATCAAAGACCCAATCAAAATTATAATTTTGCAAAGCATCTTTAAGTTCATCCACATTATTACGATCAGCTTTAATGTGGTTTATTTTATCCCACCATGTTGGTTTTTCATTACCTCTAGATAATACAGACACTTCATGCCCATCATTTAACAAACTCTGAACTAGAATCTTGCCCATATATCTAGTTCCGCCAATTACTAATACATTCATATACTGTTACACCATTATTTATAAAATATTATTCTATATTTTTTTCACTTTTATTGTTACTAATATCAGGAATTTTATTATTTAAAATCAGATCTTTGAATTGAGAAAAGTTTTGTACATGTATGTCTACACTATATCCTCTGTCTTCTAATGGTAGATCGTATCTATCAATATATGCAGATTTATATCCACATGCACTTGCTCCAATAACATCAAAAGAATGAGAAGCTACCATCATTATATGCTTAGAGTGAGAATCTAGAATTTGTGTGGCTTTTCTGTAAACTGCGGGACTTGGTTTGAATTGTCCAGCCAATTCAACTGATATGATATTATCAAATTTAAATTGTAGTTGTTTTTCTGCCAAATGTTCTAAATACCACTGTTCTCCATTAGACAAAGCTACCAATTTAAATCTTTTTTGTAATTTAGCTAAATTACTAACAACATCATCAAATGGTATTAAGTAATTCCAACCATTCATAATATTATTAACAACATCACTTGTATAATTCAACTTATGCTTATCCAAGCTATATTTAAGAGCAATCTCACATGTATTTAAATATCCACTATGACCAAGCATTAATATGTTATCTTGATATTGTTCAATGCGTTGCCTATCTCTCCATGTATTCCATATTTCAGAAGCTTCAAAGTTATCATTAAAATCAGACAAATATTTTTTTAAATATGGTTCCATACTGTCTTTTAAATTCAGCAGTGTACCGAATATATCAAAAGTTAATATCTTCGTTTCAGTAAAATTATTATTCATATCTATCTTTCCATAAAAATTTAAGTCTTTCTTTTATGTATTTTTCATGTCCATTATCAGATGGTTCATAAAATACATTTGTTTTTTCAAAAGGAAAATAATTATCACTAACAAAATTATTTTTATAATCATGTGGGTACTTATAATTTTGAGAATAGCTTTCATTTTTCATTAAATCAGTAGGTGCGTTTCTTAAATGTAATGGAACAACAGGCATTTCATTATTATTTATAATATCTTTTGCTTTATTTAAGGCCATATAAGATGCATTTGATTTAGGAGCAGAGGCTAAATAAGTAGTAACATGAGCTAAATTAATTGCAGCTTCTGGATATCCTACTATATGAGCAGCATTAAATCCTGAAATAGCAAGATTTAATGCTCCAGGGTCTGCATTGCCTATATCTTCAGATGCAAATATTATTAATCTTCTAGCAATAAATTCTAATTTTTCGCCACCTTCAATCATTACTGTTAGCCAATATATTGCAGCATCAGGATCACTACCTCTCATTGATTTTATAAACGCACTAATAGTATCGTAGTGATAATCTGCATCTTTGTCATACAGTAATGATTTATTTTGCGAAGCTTCTTTTAATATCTCTATAGAAATATTATTAGAATCATTTAATATAAGAGTAGCAATTTCTAGTGTATTTAATAATTTTCTAGCATCGCCACCAGATTGTGAAATCAAAAATTTTCTTGAACTTTCTGGTAGTTTTAAATCTAATTTTGATAAGACAATATCATGATTAAAAGCATTGTCTATAATTTGATCCATATTAGTTGAATCTAAAGAATTTAATTTTAAAACTCTAGTTCGTGATAATAAAGGGGAAATTATTTCAAAGGATGGATTTTCAGTTGTAGCTCCGATTAAAATTAAAGTTCCATTTTCTACTGCATTCAAAAGGGAATCTTGCTGTGTCTTATTGAATCTATGAATTTCATCTATAAATAACACTGATTTTTTACCCATACTTCTATTTATCTGAGATTTATCAATAACACCCCTTAAATCTTTAATGCCACTTGAAATAGCAGATAATTGAAAAAATTCATATCCTGATTTGTTTATTAAAATTCTTGCAAGAGTAGTTTTACCTGACCCGGGAGGGCCCCACAAAATTACGGAAAACAAAGTGTCGCCATCAATAAAAGATTTAAGAATTTTTTTATCTTCTATTAAATGTGATTGCCCTATGTAATCTTCAATATTATTTGGCCTCATCCTTTCTGGTAATGGAGGAATATTGTTGTCAAATAATGATTTTTGATTTGCCATTCAAGTAAATTTTTCCACTGGTAATAGTTATATTTTAACATCACTTGAATATTTTTCATTATTCAACAGAATTTATGTAGACAAACTAATCTATAATTATCATATGAATAATAACGTAGCAGCTTTATCGTTAGTAATTACATCAGGTTTTATACATATGATTTGGAATTCCAGGTATAAAATTTCAAAAAATCCAAATCAATTATTTGCAGGAACAAGAGTTCTTAATCTGTTGTATCTCCTCCCTTTTTGTATTTATATGTACGAACCAATTAGTCTAAAAGGATTAATTTATATATCAGCCTCGGGACTAATACATTATTTCTATTTCTATTTCTTAATACTGATGTATAACAATGAAGATTTTTCAAAAGTTTATCCTTTATCAAGAGGACTAGGTAATCTATTAACTCCAGTTTTAGGAGTTACATTAATAAAAGAAACAATAAGTAAAATTTCAATGGGAGGAATCCTAATTAATTTAGCTGGATTGCTTTTATTAAATACAAGGAAACCAGAAAATCCAAAAAAACTTAATAAAGGAACAATTTTTTCAATTATTACCGGAATTACTATTACTGCTTACTCATACATAGATAAATTAGGAGTAGAAGAATTAAATCCGGTTCAATATTTTTATTCATATATGCTTATAACATTTGTAATATATAACTTTGTTGCTGTTTTAAAGAAAGAAACTTTATACACTAATTTTCTTATTAAAAAAAATCTATTAGAGTATTCATTTGTAGGATTGTCAGATACATTTTCATATCTGTTAATTTTATATAGTTTAACTTTTACAGAAGTAAGTTATATTGCTCCTATGAGGAATAGCGGTATAGTTATTAGCTCTCTCATGGGTTTTGTTTATTTAAACGAAAAGTTTAATAAAATAAGAGCAATAGGAAGTATTGTAATATTTATAGGTATTATAATTATTACAATAGGGATAGAATAATTTACTATATTTAAGTTATAAAAAAAACAAATGGAGATAATATGTATCTTATAAGAAGAACTTTTAAAATTCAAAAAGGTAAAACCCGTGATGCTGCTGAAGCAGCTAAGCAGATCAGTGCAAAATATCAAGGTGAAGGACAAAGAACACCAGTATGGATTTACATAAGCGGACCAACAACTCCTGGTCCATCTGATACTATTTATATGGATTGGGTTGAAGAAAAATTAGAAAATCCGTATCGAGAGGATAACGAATCTATCGAAGGATTAAGAGATTTATTTCAAAATTTATACCAATACGTAGAAGAAAGCAAAATAGATTTTTTCCAATATTATGGTGATACTTTTACTGATAAAAATCCTTTTTTAAATTAAAAATTACGAGAAAGAACTATATCTGAATAATTTTTTAATTTTGGATATGCTTGATGAAAATATTCCGTAGGATTATTGGTATAACCAAATTTTTTCAAAGAATTAAATAATCCTGTAATTATTTCTTTTGATTCTCCAAAATTATCAAAATTATCTGATGAATACATTTCTTCAAACATTTTTGCAATTTCCTGGGCATCATTTTGGCTTTTGTACATTCTTAGAGCTTTAACTTTTTTTCCCCAAGTTGAAGAAATATTAATTGCAATTGATGGAGATTTTTCATCTTCACTTAAATCCATATTCCTGAATTCTGCAAAAAATCTAGGCATAGCTGTATAAAGCAACTTTGCTTCTGGTGAAAATTTCACATATTTACCAAAAGCATTTTTAGCATTTATATGAGCTTGAATATGATCAGTGTGACCTGAGAATCCTCTTTCACCAAAAGTTATAACTATATTAGGTTTAATGTCCATTAAAATATCAAAAAATTGATTTTCTAATATTGGTACATCCAATAATTCTAATCCTTGATCATCGTATCCTAATTGTATAACGTCTTTTGCTCCTAGAAATTTCAAGACTGCTTTTTCTTCATTTTCCCTAAACGTACCTAGTTCTTCTCTTTTTAAAACTAAATCACCAGTACCTAAGTCTCCTTTATTTCCATTTGTAGCTGTACAAACAAAAATTTCTGATCCAAGTTTTGAATACTTTGATATTGTTCCTCCACAAGAAGATGTTTCATCATCAGGATGAGCAAAAATTAACAAAATTTTTTTAGGTGGTTTACTTGTCATGTCGAAAATTAAGAATTATATGCCTTTATACCAAAAATTTAATTTGATGGACTCATATCTGTTCCGCAGCACATGGGAGATTTTATTTTCCCACATCCATTAGGACATTGTGAAACTCCAATAGAATTGTCTCCTATCTCTGCATAAACTAATTCAGATTCACATTTGCCACATGTTAATCCTTTAACTTCCATTGAACAATCATTACAATTATATGTTTCCATATTGCCTCCTACCATTAATTGTATATAGAATAATCTTATTCTATTTTTAATATACATACAAACAAATGAAAATTTCAGACAAAGCAAAACAAGAATTACTTAAAATAAGAACAGACAGACTTAAAGATCCTACAAAAACTTTGAAAATAGTAACATTTCCTCTTTGGCAAGGTGAAGGAGATTTTGGGATCGTAATACAAGAAAGATTTGATACAGATGTAATAGTAAAAGATGAAAATGGATCAGAGCTTTTATCAGTTGATGCCCATATATCTGAAACTGTTGAAAAAGCAGCTTTGGATTTTATAGTAGTAAACAATATGCCCAGTTTTAAAATAGATATATACTAATCTGGCATATTCTAAATAAAATTCCAGCCCCAGTATACTGCATCAATTATAAGTGTATGAAAAACAAATTGTATGCCGCCAATTACTGACAATTTCCATATCAAAGAATTATTTTGTTTGTTTTCAATAATAAATTTAAGAAGTAATAATGAACTAAACGCAACAATATATAAAACTAGTAATACTAGCAATAAAATTATTTTATTATTATTTTCTAAATACAAAATCGATAAAGGCATCCATAAAGATGAAAAAAACAAAATTGAAACATATAAGCTGATCAATTTTTTAAAATTTTTCGTATCGAAATTTGACAATTTTTTTATAAAAAGAAAAAAATATGAAAAAGTCATATACCCTATTGCACCCAAAAGCATTGAAAAAACTATATAAGGGATATGATTACTATTCATATCTCCCCATAGCTGATCAGGATCGTTTGCATACTGTAAGCCCCATATATAAGAAAAAATAACGCTTGATCCTAGTAAAAAATTAACTAGTAAAAAAATTATGTTTCTATTTTTAATCATTGCTCCACAAACAGATTAAATTAATCAAATTTAATTATAATAGTTATTAGTAGAATATGTATTATGAAAATGAAATTTATTAAAAACCAAAATGAGTATTGTGATATATGTAACGCTGTAATGATTATTGAAGTTCATTGCAAATTAAGGTGCACAAACTGCGGGTACACAAGAGATTGTTCGGATCCTTAATTTCATATGTTAACAACAAGAATATCATTCCACTTAGTAGTATAAGAAGGTGAGAGTTTATTCCTTTTTGTTCTCCAATTATCATAAAATTCTTCAGATCCAAGTTTAATAGTTTCACTACCAAAATTTAAATTTATATTATCAAATGTTTTCATCAATTTTAGTCGCTTATTTTTTTGTTTTAAATCTTCAAAAAGACCTCTTTGAAATTTGTTTGAAAGTACAAAATCACCTAACATTACACCTGCTTGTTTATAAGATTGTTCAGAGGAAAAAATTTCAGCTAAAATTTTCAATGATTTTTTTACAATCATTGAATTATCATTAGTGGGATAATCAAAATTGAATTTACCAGACAATTTATAATTCTTACCATTAAATTTAAATCGATTAGTTTTAATAAAAATATAAATTGATGAAGCAAGACTGTTTTGCATTCTTAATTTTTCTGAAGCTTTAGAAGCAAAAGTACTAATAATTTTTTGTAATTTTAAATAATCATTAGTTTCATTACTAAAAGTTCTAGAAACTCTTATATTTTTTTTAGGTGGAGTATCGAATTTCACATCAAAACATTTTTCTCCTTTTAATTCATGAACAATTTTAAGTCCATTAATAGAAAGATTATTAATAATCCATTTATCATTTTTTTGCACCAAATCAAGTGGAGTGAAAATATTGTTTTTTTTTAATAATTTAGAATAATTTGGTCCTATTCCCCAAACATCAGAAATATTAATTTTAGACAAATAAAAATTAACATTAGATTTGTGTATATAAAAAATATTATTATTACTTTGTTTAGCAAAAAAATTTGCAATTTTAGATAGTGTTTTAGTTTGCCCAATTCCAATAGATACAGGAACCCCAGTCCATTGATTGACTTTTTGAATTAAATCTAACGCTTTTAATTTATAATTATTTAATGAATCAAAATCTAGAAAAGCTTCGTCTATTGAATAAATTTCTGTATTCGGAATATCATTTTTAATAATATTCATTATCCGATTTGATATGTCTCCATATAGCGCAAAATTAGAGGAAAATAAATTAATTTGATTTTTTCTTACTAATTCTTTAATTTTAAACAATGGTATTCCCATAGGTATTCCCATTTTTTTCACTTCATTACTGCGAGCTATTACGCAACCATCGTTGTTAGATAAAACTATTACTGGTTTTAAAATTAAATCAGGTCTAAATATTCTTTCACACGATGCATAAAAATTATTACAATCTAATAAAGCAATCATTATGGTAATTTAATTATTACAGAAGTAACAACACCCCATACATTAAAATCAGATTGATCATCAATTTTAATTTTTTTAGATTGTTCTCCATTATCAGAAATTAAATATATGTTTTTTTTATTAATTATAATTTTTTTTACAATAAAATTTCCATTCAAGGTAGCTACAACTATATTATTGGTTTTAGGTTCTAACGATCTGTCTACAATCAAAACATCTCCTGAGTTGATTCTAGCTCCATTCATAGAATTACCATTAACTCGAACACAAAAAGTGGCAGGAGGATTTGTAATCAAATATTTATTAAGGTCTAATGTTGGTTCCAAAAAATCTTCTGCAGGAGAAGGAAATCCAGCAGAAGCTATAAATTTAATAAACGGAGTAGTCATATGTTTTAAATAATATATAATACTAAAAATACATTTTAGAACATATGTTCTGTTTATTTCAATCAATAAATTCGTATATAATATCTAAATTAAAAATTTAATAAAAAAAATGGATGTTATATATATAATTTTTGCGTATCTCCTTGGGAGTGTGCCTACTGCTTATATTTATTTTAAAATCAAACAAAACAAAGACATAAGAAATTATGGTAGTGGTAATTCTGGTGCACTAAATATCTGGAGATCTCAAAATATTAGTTCAGGGGCACTTGTTTTAATTATAGATTTAATTAAAGCAATTTCTATAGCTTTAACAGGCAAAAACATAGAAATATCTGAAGTTGGATTCTACATTGGAACTGTTTGTTCGGTACTAGGACATAATTATCCGGTATACCTGAAATTCAAAGGAGGCAAAGGAGTTTCTGTTGTTGCAGGAATAACTTTGGTCACAATAACAATACCGTCCTTCATTGCAGGTATAACAATAGGAATAATAGGACTGATAACTAAAAGTCCTCTATGGGGTATTTTAGTGGGAGCTTTAGTTTTAAACGGCTTAACATTAATAATTGAACAGTCTATAAGTTTATCGATATGGTGTGCGGTAATATCATTAATAGTTGGAGTAACTCATTTTTCAAGACGTAAAGAAGAATTAATTACAGCAATTAAAAATATGGACTTAAATAAAATTGGTAAAATAGAGTAATTAAGCTATTAAGCTAACAATTACATTTGCAACTAATAAAATTACAACATAGATTAAAAGTGCTCTGATAGATTTCAAATGTGCTACAATTTTAGCACTGTCAGAGGTGTTGTCTTCATTTTTATAATCGAATTGGTTTACATATTGAGACATAATAAATCCTAATAAATTAATTAATTAAAATTAATTTTATCAAAAAAGGCGAAAAAAATGGAAATAAAATTAGCTTGGTACGGTGTATCAACATTTAGATTAACAATTGATGATCAGGTATTATTTTTAGATACTTATATGGATAGAGTTCCAGAAGCTGATGATGTCGGATTAAAATCAAAAGATGTTAAAAAAGCAGATTATATACTTATAGGACATTCTCATTTTGACCACATGTGGGGTGCTGATATAATCGGCAAAAACACAGGTGCGGAAATAATTGGGTCATACGAAACAATAAGAATAATGAGTAAAGAAAAAGTAGATGAAAAGCAATTAATACCTGTAGCTGGTGGTGAGAGTATACATATTTCTAAAGATGTAAAAATAAAGGTATTCCCTAGTCAACATTCGTGCATATGGGCAAAAAGCGGATCGTCAGACGATATATGTTTGGGAGATTTAAATCTAGATATAAGGCAAAGAATAAAAAATGTAAATAAATTTTTAAATAATATGTCAGGATCCAGTGAAAATCCTTTATCAAACACTCAAAAACACAGACAAGAAACAGAGCAAGGAGTAAGAGGAGAAGGAGGAGCTCTAGCTTATGTTATAGACACTCCAAAAGGCAGAATATTATGGAAAGACAGTCCTGGGCACTGGACTGGAATTATAAAAGATATGAAACCAGATTTAGCAATTTTACCTGCTGCAGGAAGAGGAAATATAGATGGTGAACCAATACAAGGAACATTAGTAGATTTTATAAACAAAGAATTAGAACTAATCAAACCTAAAGAAATAATTTTTAGTCATCATGACGATTGGATGCCACCAAGTACTAAAGAAGTAAATATGAAACCTATAGAGGAATCAGTAAACAAAAATCATCCCAAAATAAAAATCACCAAAATGGAATATAACAAAGAAATTAGTTTGTTAAATTAAGAAAAATGATTTAGTAATTTTCTGGATACCAATTTGGGAGCATATAATTGGAGATCATGTGGAGTGTTTAAAATCCAATTGATTTGTATAAGAGAATTTATTGATTCTAAATAATTTGTATAATCACAGCGATAAGAAATACTATCTACTAAGCTATCAAATTTACAAGCCATTAAACCTAAGACAGGGATGTCAATTTTAGACAATATATTTTCGGGGTCATAATTCCATAAGTAATCAACAATTTTTAAATGATTAATTCGATTTAAAAAAGGAACAAGGTTAGGTTTTTTTGTGTGATCAAAATTAGATAATATTGCATACTTTATTTGATTACTAAACGGATTAGATTTCAAGGACAAATTTTTATCAAAAAATTCAGAGATACTATCAAATTTACGATTAGTAAAGTCTGGAGGAGAGAGTTTGATTTTATAATTGTCAACATTCATTTCAGGAATTAATTTCATAGGGACCATTCCGCCGTCTAATAGTGCAAGTTTTTTAATTTCAGATCTGGAATCATTGGCAAATTTTGTTGCAACTGATGCACCATAAGAATGCCCAGCAACATAATCAAATTTTATATTTAGTTGAGATTCAAAATATAAAATGTAATCGACAATTTCTTGATAAGAAAAATTGGTTTTAAGATTTGAATTCATTCCATGACCAGGTAAATCAATTGCGGTCATATGGTAATCATCAATTAGGAATTGAGATAATACATCCCAAGTAAATTTATTGCTAGCCAATCCGTGAATCAGAAGAAGTTGAGGTTTGTGTGGGTTACCTGATTGAATATAAGAATTTTCGGTAATAGACATTTAGTATTTAAATTCCTCTCTAACTGGAGAAAAAATATCCAATACTTTTGCACCATCATCAGAAGATTGTGCATAATGTTCGATTCCACCTGGAACAATATAAACATCACCAGGTTTTAGTAATTTAGATTCATTTCCGATTTTCATATCTAAAGATCCTTCTAATAACATACCAGCTTGTTCATGTGGATGTGTATGATTAGGAACAACAGAATTAGGATCAATATGAACAATAGACATAAGCATTTGTTCTCCCCAAAATGTTTGAGCATTGGCTCCAGGAGCTAATTCAAAAAGTTTTCTAGAATTAACATCTTTAAAATAATTCATATCATCTTTATTAAAAAGTTAATAACATTATAAATTATAAAAATTAATTAAAAGCAATTGGTAATTTTATTAATTTTTTAAAATTTAATAACGGACTCATTTTAACAGATTCGTTTTTTGAATGATATGTCTCATCGTTATTCTCAGTAAAAATAAAAGATTTAGGAGGTGTTTCAATTTCATCAAATGTAAATTTCAAGTCAGATGCAATTAAAGTTGCTTCAATAATATTTTTTTTATGATATGTATTATTCACACCAATTAATATATTTTGAGGTTGATCTAAAAATGAAGAAATTTTCGTAGCAATAACGTTTAATTCATTAAGAGAAAAATTAGAGCTTGATTTTATAGATAACAATACTTTTTTAGCTGATTTGAAACTGTAATTTATAAGTAAGTTACGTTTCAAATCTAAACAAATATCATCCATTTTTTGATTCTTATCTATTTTGGACTTGGAAATAAAAGTTTTTCCTGATTTAGTTAACATATTTTTCACATCAGCAAAATCAATGTTAATCAATCCTGAATCTGCAATTACACTAGTTATTTCTTCAACAATATTTATCAAAGCAATGTCCGCTTGTTTAAAAGACTCATCTAAAGATTTGTCATCATTATTCATAGAAAGTAATCCATCATTATTAATTTCAATAAAGCTATCGCTTGCTCTTAAAATAGATTTTACAGCTCTATCAGAATATTGTTTCCTCAAATTTCCTTCAAAACCAAAGGGTTGAGTAGCGACTACTATAACTAAAGCTCCCAGTTTTTTTGCTAGGGATGCGATTACAGGAGTGGCTCCAGTTCCTGTACCACCTCCAAGTCCTGTAGTTAATATAACTAAATCTTGGCCTTCTAAAATAGTGGACAGCTGATCAAGGCTTTCTTTAGCAGCTTCTCTTCCTATTCTGGGATTGCCTCCACTACCAAAACCATTTGTCAAAATTGGTCCTATAGCAAAAACTCCAGAAGATTTTACTGTTTCTAACATTTGTGTATCAGTATTTACAGCTAACATATTATATTTGGTAAATTTTTTACTTTTGAGTCTGCTTATAGTGTTACAACCAGCTCCACCAACTCCGACAATAGTTACTTTTATATTTGACATGATATTTCCTTTGATTAATTGATATACGAACAAATAATAGAACATATGTTCTAAAATGTCAAATATATAAATTGTACATTGAAATATTGTGAATTTTATATATATATTATTATAAATTTTATATATAATTTTGGTTGCCGTTGGCACTAAATTAATTTTTTATATCAAAAAAGATTTAATGAGGAAAACATGAAAAGATCAGAATTTATAAATTACAGTTTTATTGGTGCAACATTAATTTCATTAGTATTTTCAATATTAATGTGGTTTTTCGTTGAAAAACAACCAGGGATATTTATTGCCATTTGGGTTCCATCTATACTTGGTTTTTGGATATTCACAAAATTTACTTTAATATCAAAAATTTCACTAAAACTCTACCTACTATGGATTATTCCAACCATGGCATCCCTATTGTTTTCAATCGGGCTTTGGTTTTTTGTGGACGAATTGTCAGGAATATTCGTTGGTGTATGGGTTTCATCAATAATACTTTTTGGCTCAATTACAATTTCAGGGGAAAATAATAAATAATTATGATACAAATAATAATAGCTTTAGTTGGAATCTTTGTTTTTACAATTGCATTTATAGCTGCATTAGTTTCTGTAGAGGAACTTTACGGTAAAAATTCAACATCTAATGACAAAAAATCAAAACCAAAGCCAAAAAAATAATATATCTATATGGTGGATTAAAAACGATTTAAGATTAAGTTTCAACGAATCACTAAATGCCGCAAAAATAAATCCTGAACTTATTTTGCCAGTTTATATTTATAATGAGAATGATCTTAATAATCATGATTATGTAAATTCAAGAGCGTATTCATTTTTACACCACGGTTTAAAAGAAATAGAAAAACAAATAGAATTTCAAGGTGGTCGATTACTACAATTAAAAAGTAATAATCCTACAAAATCGTTTAAAGAATTATCAGACAAATACCAAATAAAAAAAATATATGTCACAGGAGAATTTACAAACGAATTCAAAGAACAACTTAATGAGTTAAACACTACTTTTGATGTCAAAGTTCATTACGATAATTTAGTTAATCCTAAAACACATCTAAATCAAACAGGTAATCCATATAAAGTCTTCACACAATTTGCTAATCAATGGAAAAACAAAAATACAATTTACAATTTATCTGCTATAAATAAATTTAATTTTACAAAATTAGATGAAAGAAATGATGATATTCCAATTCCTCTGTATACCTTAAATCAATTAGGTGAATTTTTACCTGGAGAGGAAAACGCATCCAAAATATTTGCAAATTTTATTGATAATAAAATACACTCATACAAAGATAACAGAGATTATTTATATATAGATGGGACATCAAAATTATCTCCTTATATTAAATTTGGAATGATTTCTATTAAACAAATATATAATACCTCTTTAAATTTACCTTCAAGCAAAGGGGTGGAGAAATGGGTAGACGAACTTTTATGGAGAGAATTTTATTTATATATTAATCATTATTTTCCTCAAAGTATTAATACAGAATTTCAGGAGAAATACTCTAATTTCCAATGGAAACAAGATTTGTCACTTTTTAATCAATGGAAATATGGCGAAACAGGATTTCCTGTTGTAGATGCATGTATGAAGCAATTAATTAATACAGGATGGATGCATAACAGAGGCAGAATGATTGTTGCATCATTTCTGACTAAAGATTTACTAATTGATTGGAGGATGGGAGAAAAATGGTTTATGCAAAATTTAATTGATGGTGATCGCCCCTCTAATGTGGGAGGGTGGCAATGGACAGCCGGTTGTGGAGTAGATGCTGCTCCCTATTTTAGGATATTTAATCCTATTTTACAAAGTAAGAAATTTGATCCTAAAGCAATCTTCATTAAAAAATGGATACCAGAATTACAAAATGTTGAAATCAAATTCGCACACGAACCATGGTTATCAAATGAATCAATTTATAGACCTAAAATAGTAGATCACTATGAAGCAAGAAAAAAAACATTAGAATTATTTAAATCATATAATGAATAAAATAAACAATACTGAATTTGAAGATAAAATACTTATATTGTTTGATGGAGTATGTTCTTTATGTAATGTATTAATTAAAATTCTTGATAAAATTCCTAATAATAATAAGATAATGATTTGTGCAATGGAATCTAAAACTGGAATTCAAATACTAAAAGATTTCAATTTAAAATTAGATCCTGATACAGTCGTGGTAATTGAAAAAAACAAGCATTATACAAAAAGTAAAGCGATAAAAAAAGTTGTAAACAAATTTGCAGGATTGTCAAAATCATTGATTATAATTAATATTTTTCCTGATTTTATTATTAATGTTTTTTACGATTTGATAGCGAAAAACAGGTATAGGTTTTTCAAAAGATACAAAAGTTGCCCACTGAATACAAAAACTAATAAATTAAACTTAGAAATATTAAATTAAACCGTCAAATTCAAGATTTGTAGCAAATTTATTGTCATGATAAACAGATTGATTAGCTACAACATATTTAATTGGATTAGCATTTCGATCGAAGTGCATTAGGTTAGTATTAGTTTCATAGGCAGGAAAGTTACTAGAAGAAATTTGCAATCTAAGTTTCATTCCTTGATTTAATTTAATACTTATAGGACCTAAATCTATTTTATATTTTGTAATAGTTTCTGGTTCTATTTTTTTTCTGATTTCCAAACTATCAGAAAAACTTGATCGAATTATTCCGTCGCATATATTCCATGAATTATTATTATGATCAACATAACATAACCTTGCAGTCCAATCTGTATCTTCAGCACTAGATTTTGCATACAAATTTACAAAGACATTTCCTGAAATTTCTAAAAATTTCTTGATTGGCTCAGTTGTATATGTAAGTACATCTTGTCTGTTTTCGACTTCAGATTGGTTTTGAACTCCAGTTTCAAAACTACCTGGAATACCTCCTAGATGAGCTCCTCCAATTGTTATCACAGGATCAGTAGGATCATAAATAAATTCATCAGGTTTTTCTTTACCAGGTTTTTCGAAATTTAAATCCCCATTGATATTTTTTTCCGCATTGCCTTCACTATGAATATACATCCTTAATTTTTCAGTATTTTCAGGAGGCCACATATAAGATTGCTTCCATTGATTTTCTAACATAGTATAATATTGGACTCTGAACTTACTTTTATGTTCATGTTTTTTTAACCAAGAATCATACCAATCTAACATCATACCCTGCATATCTATTGCCTCTCCAGAAGCTTTGCTTCCAAAATGTTTACCTCCCGCCAAGGGTTTTGGCATAGGTTCATGCGTCCAGGGTCCAAGGATCATTTTTTGTGAATCACTTATATTTTCGTCTGATGAATTAATCATTCCTTCAAAACATCGTAATGTACCTCTTAGAAATCCGTCATACCATCCTCCCATATTAAAAACGGGAATATTAATTTTATCAAAATACTCTTTTGGACTTATCTTTTTCCAAAATTCGTTATAAGTATCATTGTTAATCCAGTCATAATAAAAATTCCCCAATTTTTCAAAAGGAGGTAGCTCTGTATTACTCAACGGTATTTTTATATTTTTAGAATTAATATTTTGAGTTATCCAATTTGACAATTTTTCTCTTTCTAATATTTCATCTTGATTCCTTTTAATATCATCAAGAACAAGAGTTCCAACAGTCCAATGAGTTAGCCAATAATACTGTAAAACACCACCTAAATAAGTCCAGCTATCATAATACGAATCAGAAGTAACGCCAGGGATTATTGTTTTTAACGAAGGATGTTGTGTTGCGGCAGCAAGCCACTGAGTTGCTCCGTGATATGAAATACCAAACATACCAATATTACTATCACACCAGTCCTGATTTGTAATCCAATCCAAAGTATCATAGCCATCGTTAAACTCATTAAAAAAAGGATTGAATTCCCCATCGGAACTATGTTTTCCTCTAACATCTTGAATAACAACAACATAACCTCTTTGAACAGCTCTTAAAGGATCCATATATAAAGAGTGATATCGTGGTTTATGCTTGCCATAAGGAATACGAGATAACAATACAGGATACTTACCTTTTTTTTCAGGAGAATATATATCTGAATATAATATTGTCCCGTCTCTCATTTTATTAGGAACATTAATGTCTACACTCATTTTAGATTTCAAGAAAAATTCATTATTATTATTTTCTAACATTTGAATTCCTTTGTTGACAAATTTATTTTAAGACATATATTAATAATTAAATGATTTAAATACTACACTAATTAAATAATAAGGATAATCAAATGGAAAGAAAACAAGTACTGTCAAAAGAAGAAGCTTTAGATTTACATCACAAAACTTTAGTAATTGATTCTCAACAACCTCCTGCAACAAATGGGTTCTTATTTAATAATAATATGAAAATAAAACTGAACGAATTAGAACAAAAAGGATATAAACGAAATCAAGCAGCAGGAATACTTTCAAGCATGGCTGCAATGGAAATCAGTAAAAGTAATGATGCAAAAAAAGAATATTTAGATTTATGGGACAAAGCTGGTGTAAACATATGCAGTGCAACATACGCTGGCCCACCAGTAGGATTGAAAGATGTTGACGGTGCATTTGAAGCATCAGTAAAAGGAATTGCACAAGCCAGAGGAATCATTGATTCTTTAGATGGAGAACTTAAATTAATACTAACAGCAGATGATATAGAAGAAACATATGCAGAAGGAAAAAGAGGATTAATACTAGATTTTCAAGATACTTTAGCATTTGGAATTAACTTAGACCGTGTAGATATGTTTTATCATTTGGGATTAAGAGTCGTACAACTAACTTACAATTTAAGTAATTTTGTTGGTGATGGATGTACTGAATTAACTAAATCTGGGTTAACATACTTTGGAAAATCAATGGTTGAAAAATTGAATTCATTAAATATGGCAGTAGACGTAAGCCATTGTAGTCAACAAGTAGGCTGGGATGCACTAGAGGTTTCTACAAAACCAATCATTATAACTCATTCTAATAGTAATACAATTGCTAAACATGACAGAGCTAAGGATGATGATTTAGCAAAAGCTGTAGCAGATGCTGGAGGTTTTTTTGGAGTAACAATAGTTCCGGGTTTTATGCAAGAAAAAGAACACTTAGGTACATTAGATGATTTTGCTTCACAGGTAGAACACTTAGTGAATATCATGGGAATTGATCACGTAGGAATTGGAAGTGATATTTGTGGAAATGGCCCTGAAACTGGATCAATGATTGAATATCCTGAATCAATGCCAGGAACAATAGGAGAACAAAGAAGAAATCCTGACGTATTTGATTGGTCAGGATTTAGAGAAGAGCATCGAATAAGTGAGGAATACAGAATAAAAGACTATAAAAACTTTGGTGATTGGTCAAATTTAACAGTCAAATTAGCAGAAAAAGGATTTAATGAGGAAGAGTTGAAAAAAATACTAGGATTAAATTATCTAAGGTATTTTAGAGAAGTTATTGGATGATTAAGTTAAATAAAAAATTGTTAATCATTAGAAATGGAGAAATTTCTGATATAAGTGAAATTGAAAAAATAGATAATTCATTAAAAATAACAATAGACAATAATGAATCTTTTCATAAATCAAAAGCATTAAAACTAGCAATAAATAACAAAAATGTAATCGTATGTGCATTGAATACCGAGCTTATAGGATATATATGGTATGAATATTTTTGGGGATACATTCCTTTTATTTCTCTAATAAGAGTACACAAATCTTATCACAGACAAGGAGTAGGAAAAAAAATATTTGATTTTTTAGAACACAAATTAAAAAAAGATCGAATTACAAGAATATTGAGTTCTACCGAAGAAGAAAATAAAAGAGCAATAATATTCCACAACAATCTTGGCTTCAAAAAATGTGGTTACTTTAAGCTAGAAAATTGGGGGCCGAATAAAGAGTTGTTTTTCGAGAAACATATTTAAATTAGATTCTAAAATATTGATATCCACCATTTAAGAAATGTGAAATGTTTCCATTTTTGTTTCTTACAAATGATATAGAGCTACCATCATATAAATTCATAAAAGAATCTTTTTCTACAGGAACCAATGTTAATTTTTCAGGAGTAGCTTCTAATCGACTTGGTGTATTTATGCATAATTTATTATTTTGAATAACAACTTCAGAAATACCTTGGCGGAATTCGAATTTACCTAAATATTCTTGATACATATCTGGGTCAGTAAAATTTTTGTCAATTTGAAAATTCAAAGGGTCATTTAAATTTTCTCTAAAAACCGTACCTCTCATTTCATTTAAAATAATTTCAGCCAAATTACTTGCTTTTACTTCATTTTTATTAATTAAAACAACAACTCCAGATTTTTCAGAAGGTATCATAATAGAAAAAGTACTCACTCCAGGCAATCCTCCCGAATGCTTAATAACTTTCAAATCAGCAGCATAAGAAATCCAATACCCGTAACCATAACCCCATCCAGAATTACCAAATGGCATATTAATATTCTGCATTTTATTTAGCCATTCTGAATTCAAATTTAATTTTGAATCAATAAAATTCATTGTTTGAATTTGGTATAAAGACAAATCATTAGCAGTTGTAGATATTCCACCAGCAGATAAAAATGTTTTATAATCTTTACTTAATTCAAGAACAGAAAATTGATTGTGATCTATACCTGTGTAAAAAGGGCTATTATTTTGATTAGAGTATAAATAAGTTCTGTCCTTAGCTTGTCTCCACGAATCAAAATCAGTATGAGTATTATTCATATCTAAATGATCAAAAATATGTTTTTTAAAATAATCTTCCAAATCTGTTTCAGACAAAATTTCTATTAAATGTCCGACTGTCGCATAGCCCTCATTGCAATAAGAAAAAAATTGTCCTGGATCACTCTGCTGGGTTGCTGAATATAAATTTTCAACTAAATTTTTTCTAGTGGGAAATATATTATGCTCACGATCAGTTTGAGATCTGATAATAAGCGGATTGTAGTTTTCTTCTCTATATTTGTCTTGGTGACCTGTTCTCCCTAATCCGCTTGCATGCTTCAAGAATAAATCAGTATTAATTATTTTAGATGCATCTTTATCAAAAACAGAAAAATACGGAATATATTCAACTATAGGTTTGAACAAATCGAGTTTGTTTTGTTGAGCAAGTTGAAGAGCAGAAATTGATGTAAAAGATTTTGTAATTGATGCAATCGGCCAAATTGTTTTTGGGGTGACTGGGAGTTTATTCAATACATCTCTGTAACCAAATCCATTCTGATAAACAATTTCATTGTTTTTAACTAGAGAAATAGAAATCCCAGGAACTTCATTTTCTTTTCTGAAATTTTCAATTTGTTGTTCTATTTTTTGTATATTCATACTAATTTACAAATTCATATCTCAAAGATTTCAAGATTGAAATAACTTTATTTTTATTTTCAGATTTAAACATAACATAATCTGTATCAAAAGAAGAAAAAACAAATACACTGATTCCATTTTCAGATAAAGGACTAATTATTTTATCTAATACTCCGGTTAATTCAAAATCAAGAATTGCGTCAAATTTTAATATACACCAATTATCTTCATGAGGATAATCAGTATAATTAAATTCATCGTTTCTAACTATCAATGATAATTCATCTGGAGTTTTAACTATGTTATAAAAAGAAAGATTAAGAATTTCTTTATTTAAGGTGAAATTCTTAGGTAATTTAACAACAACATATTTTTTATCTAAAAATTTTAATTTCATAATTATTTATGATCGTTTAATAATTTCACCAACTCTGCTTCCAGTATGTTTAGAATTTTCAACAACAAAATTTCCATTAACAACTACATGTTTAATACCTTTGGGATAAACTCTTGGGTTATCATAAGTTGCTAAGTCTTCTATAGTTTCAGGATCAAATATAACTAAATCAGCAACTTTCCCTGTCTCAATTGTTCCTCTGTCATTCAAATTAAATTTTTTTGCAGGGAGTCCGGTCATTTTATATACAGCATCCTCCAAGGATAATAATTTTTCATCTCTTACATATTTACCTAAAATTTTAGGGAAACATCCATATAGCCTTGGATGCGGATTAGCACCCGATGCTGGAACTCCATCTGAACCAATCATTGTATAAGGGTCCAATAAAATATTAATAAGATCTTCGTCACACATAGATTCTATAACTGCAAGTATATATGGGTCTGTTGATAATAATTTTTCAGCAGCCTCTTGCTCTGGCAAATCAAATTCATCACAAATTTCAGATAATTTTTTACCTTCATATTCTTCATTGACAGGAGAATGAGCAATTAAAATTTTATCTCCATCAACTTTTCCTAATCCTCCTTTCCCATCAGTAAATGCATTGTTTTGGTGTATAGCAAAAAGAGCACTTTGACCAGCAGTATAGGGATATTGATCAGAATGTACATTTATACCATTTTTTCGAGCCTGATGAATCATGTCCAAAGATGATTTAGATAATCCCCAATTATCTTTTCCTGAAACTTTATGATGGGAAATTTCTACAGAAGTTTCAGATTTTTGACCAATATTAATTGTTTCCTCAATTGAGAGTAATAAATTGTCTCCTTCATTTCTCATATGACTACAATAAACACCTTTATATTTAGATATTTCTTTGGTTAATTCAATTATCTCCTCCGATGAGGCATATCTACCCGGTTCATATATCAGTCCTGTCGAGAAACCAACAGCACCTGCTTCCATTCCTTCTCTTATCCATCCTTTCATAAGATCATACTCATTATTTGTAGGTAGTCTATGTTCATTTTTTAATCCACTTCCGTTTCTGACAGATCCGTGCCCAACCATAAATGCAGAATTAACACTTGGTTTAATGGAATTAATTAAATTAATGTATTCATCATAAGAATTCCATTCAGGTATTGGGTTATCAGGATATCTGGTTTGCCATCTTTCTAATGTGCCATGTCTTGGGATAACATTATTTCCACAATTTCCGTTAATAACCGTTGTTATTCCTTGCATAACCTTAAAATCCATTTCAGGGTATACGATTAAGGCTATATCGTCATGACTATGAACATCTATAAATCCTGGTGAAACAACATTGTTTTCAGCATCAATGATATGGCAATCAATATTGTTTAATTGGCCAATCTCTTTTATTATTCCGTTTTCTACTAAAATATCAGCAGAAAATTTTTCTGACCCAAGCCCATCTATAACAGTTGCGTTTTTAATAATATATTTTTTTTCAATATTCATATTATTTTTCAATAAGCTCAAGTCTTATCCCGCCAGGGGCAGATATGAATCCTATTTTACCTCCATCAGTATTAATAATCGGTCCTTCTTTATGTGTTGCTCCCATATCTACAAGTCTTTTTATATCAGCTTCGATATCATTTGTGTCCAATCCAAAATGTTCTAGTCCAAAATGTGCATCATCATTTGAAGGACCAAGTTCTTCACCATCTCTTACTCCGGAAATATTAACAGTAACTCCATTTTCTGATCTTGTAACTATGAATCTATCTCCAAAATGACGAACTATATCAGAAACAATTTCAAAGTTAAAAGCTTTTGCAAACCAATCTGCAGTAGATTTAGGATCTTCAGATTTCAAATGTATATGATTAATATTATAGGGCATAATTTTTCTCCATTTATAATAAAATAAAAATTATTTATGATTAATAGTACAATAAACAAAAAATATTAAAATGAAAAAAATACTTATTACAGGTTCTTCAGGTCTAATTGGTTCGATAATATATCAAAATTTAAAGCATAAATATAAATTTACTGGTATGGACAAAGTCAAAAATAGCGATAATACAGATCTTGAAACTCATATTATTAACTCAAACAAGCTTGATGATATAAACAGTGCTTTCAAAGATATAAATGTAGTTGTTCATTTAGCCGCAAATGCATCAGAACTCACCGAATGGGATTTAGTATTAAAAAATAATATTGAATTAACAAGAAACGTGTTCGAGGCTTCAAAACTCAATGGAGTTTCAAGAGTTATATTTGCAAGCTCAAATCATGCGGTAGGAAATTTTGAAAAAGATGAACCGTACAAATCTATAGTTAAGGGGCAATACAAAAATGTTAACCTAAATAATATATCAAAAATAAACGAAAAAGTACCTATTAGGCCTGACTCAAATTATGGAATTTCAAAAGCATTTGGTGAAGCAATGGCAAGGTATTATTATGAACATCACAATTTAGAATCAATTTCACTTAGAATTGGAACTGTAATAAAAGATAACTCACCAAAGACTAATATACGTCATTATGCAACGCTACTATATCATGAAGATTTAGTTCAATTAATTGATAAATCAATATCAGCCACTAATATAAGCTCTGAGATTTTTTATGGTGTTTCAAACAACACATGGAGATTCTGGGATATAATTCATGCAGAAAAAACAATAGGATATCTACCATTAAAAAATGCTGAAGATGAAAGATAAAATACTTATTGCAGTAGCACTAAAAATTGAATTCCAAGGTGAAATACCGCAAAATTGTGAGATTATTTATACTGGGGTTGGCAAAGTTAATGCAGCTTACAATCTAACTAAAAAATTAGAGTCTATGAATAAATTACCTTCATATATAATCAATTACGGTACTGCAGGAAGTAAAGATCTTGAAATAGGTGAAATAGTAGATTGTACAAAATTTATACAACATGATATGTATTTAAAAGAATTTGGATTAAATCCAGGGCAGACTGCTTTTGAATTTGATCAATACGATCAAAACGAACCTCCTGTTATATTAAATTTTAATAACGGATATAAAAATCCTATAAAGAAAAATTACATGTGTGCTACAGGAGACAAATTTGTTACTACTTTTGACCAAAACTTAATTGATATTGAAAAAACATACAATGAAAAAATATCAGTTATTGACATGGAGGCTTACGCATTAGCTAAAATCTCATATCTATATAAAATACCATTTATATCTTTCAAATATATAACTGACAAACTAAATTCTAAAGGTGTGGAAGATTGGGAAACACATGTCAATTTAGGTTCGGAAAAATTTACTAATTTATTAAAAGATATTTAATTGATTATATATAAAAAAATTATCAATACCCTTTGGGGGATTAGAGAAATCTATATGCCATTTATAGTAGGTATTTCTTTAAGTATTTTTACTCTTTTTTTTATAGGTATATCAATAAAATTGTCAATTTATTTAATTGAAGATTTTACTATTCAATTACTATTTTTACATCCTGCAAAAAAATAGTAATTTATTTTAAAACAATTATTTCTTTTCAGTAATTTTCTTCTTATCAGTAATTTTCAATACTTTATCATAGAGTAGTCCACCGATAGGTGCTCCAATAATTGGGCCCAAAATATAAATCCAAAAACCTCCATGTGGTCCAGGGATAGCAATTTTTTCCCACCCAGCAAAAAATGCAACTAATCTCGGACCAAAATCTCTGGCGGGATTCCATCCAGCTTGAGTAATTGATCCAAACAAACTAATTAATAAAGTTAAAGTTAATCCAATAATTATAGGAGCTAAACCACTAGTTTTATGTAAAGCACTTTTAGGATCTAGTGACATAAAAATAACAAAAGCTAATATAGCTGTCCCAAAAGCCTCAACACCCAAAGCATGAAAAGCATTTACTAATTCAGCACCAGATTCATGAGGTAGAACATCAGGATTAGGGAAATATTCACCAAATGCACTTGCTGTAAGTTCACTACCCTCACCACCTCTTGTGATTTTATTTAAAATTTCGAACCTGTTAATAAATGGTCCAAATATAATTAAAACTGAAATACCAGCTAATATTGCTCCAACTAACTGGGATGCTATATAACCAAATACTTGAAAAATATCCATGTCATTTTTTCTCAAGAAGTATAAAGCTAATGTAATCGCTGGGTTCAAATGAGCTCCAGAATGAGGAGCAGTTGCATATATAGCTAAAGCTAATCCAATTCCCCATAAAATTGCGACTTGGAATATTCCCATTAATACACCAATATATAATGCTGTAGCAACTGAAGCTGTTCCTACAAAAACCAATATATATGTTCCTATAATTTCCGACACATATTTTTGTAAGTTTTTATTTTGCATTTTGTACATCCTTATTTTTATGTATATTAAAATAACATCTTTCTGTATTCTATATGATATCAATAATTATTCTAACTAATAAAACTAAAAACTAAAACAAAAATAATCATGATTAATTTAAGTAATGTAAGTATTAATTTTGGTACGCAGGACGTTCTTAAATCTGTAAATATTCAAATTAACAGTCAAGAAAAAATAGGAATAGTTGGCCCAAATGGACAAGGAAAATCAACTCTTTTTAATTTAATAACCTACGAAATAGAACCTGGTGAGGGAACAGTTACTGTTCCTAAAAATATAAAATCAAGTTACATGCATCAAAATGTTGAGCTTTCTTATACAGATGAGTCCGTATTAGAGTATACACAACAAATAAACACAGAAATAAAATCAATTCAACAAAGAATAAATTTAATAACACAATCTTTAGAATCAAATCCTAATAATAAAAAAGAAATTGAAGAGTTAAGCGATCTTAATGAAAAGTATTTAAACCTTGGAGGTTACGACTTAGAATACTTGGCTAAATCAGCATTAACAGGGTTAGGGTTTAAAAATGAGGATATGAATAAATCGTTCAAGGAATTTAGCGGTGGATGGAAAATGCGGGCTGAACTTGCTAGGTTATTAATTTCTGACCCAGAACTTTTATTACTTGATGAACCATCAAACTATCTTGATCTTCCAGCTATAGAGTGGTTAAAAAAATATTTGGAAAATTATGACGGCACGATGTTAATGATATCCCATGATAGATATTTGCTAAATACACTAACAACTAAAACAATAGAAATAAGCGACACAATCGCAACACGATATGAGGGGAACTACGATTATTTTACAAAAGAAAAATCAGAGAGACTCGTACATATAGAAAATAAAGAAAGAAACCTAAATCGAAAAAGAGCAGAAATACAAAAATTTATAGATCGATTTAGATATAACAGTAAAAAAGCTTCGTTAGTTCAAAGTAGAATAAAAATGTTAGAAAAATTAGAAGAAACAGAAACCACAAAAAATACTACGAACTCAAATTTTCAAATACCTACACCACCTAAATCAGGTAAAAATATTATAAAGATAAATAATGGGAGTTTTGGTTACGATAGAAATGAAAATATACTTGAAGAAATAAATTTTGAAATAAATAAAAATGAAAAATATGCATTTATAGGAGCTAATGGCGCAGGGAAAACTACTTTACTAAAATTATTATGTGAAAAATTAACTTTATTAGAAGGAGAGCTGAATTTAGGTCATAATGTTATTAGAGGTTATCAATCCCAAGAATTTGGAGAAGTGCTCAAGCCTAATATAACCGTATTTGATACATTAGCTGAAAATAATAACGCGTCTGACAATGAATTAAGAAAAATATTAGGAAATTTTGGTTTTAACAAAGAAGATATTTATAAAAAAACACAAGTTTTGAGTGGAGGAGAAAAAATACGTTTGTCGTTTGCAAAATTGTTTTCTGATCCTCCAAATTTTCTTCTATTAGACGAACCAACTACGCATTTAGATATAGACGGAAGAATCAAGCTAGAAGAGTTACTAAAAAATTATGAGGGAACTTTTTGCGTAGTGAGTCATGATATCACTTTCATAAAAAATATTAATGCTCAAATTGTTCATATAAATAAAAATCGTATCACGCGATACCATGGTAATTATGATTATTATTTATCAAAAAGAAAAGATCTCGTTTTAGATTCAAGTAATAAATCAAAATCAAAAAACAAAAATATAAAAAAAACAAAAAGAAAAGAAAAATTGGTAACTAGAGAAACCAAAAAAATTAAGAATGATAAGTTAAAGCATTTAGAGAAAGAATTAGATTCTCTTTACGATCAACAAAAAGAATTGATTAATAAAACACAAGATTCACAATCAGATTTTATAGAAATAAACAAACAATTAACTCATATAAATGAAAGGATAAATAGTATAGAAAATGAATGGGAATTGTTATCTTAAATAAAATTATTTAATTTTGATCAATAATTGCCCTGCCAAAACCTGATCATTTACAGAAACTTCGATTGAATCTATCATTCCATCATAGTCAGATTTTATCATCTGTTCCATTTTCATAGATTCCATAACAATTAACAAATCTCCTT
>Ga0114933_10000611_pt1 | contig 43035 bp, 42 predicted proteins | sample 4SBtaG_FD_89691 | JGI IMG/M metagenome (GOLD analysis project Ga0114933, IMG submission 89691) | Deep subsurface microbial communities from Kolumbo volcano to uncover new lineages of life (NeLLi) - 4SBTROV12_W25 metaG | ecosystem: Environmental > Aquatic > Marine > Volcanic | place: Kolumbo... | reverse complement strand
ATTGGTGATTCCAAGGGAATAGATATTGGTGATCCCATGGAAACAGATATTGGTGATCCCATGGAAACAGATATTGGTGATTCCAAGGAAACAGATATTGGTGATTCCATGGAAACAGATATTGGTGATTCCAAGGAAACAGATATTGGTGATTCCAAGGAAACAGATATTGGTGATTCCAAGGAAACAGATATTGGTGATTCCAAAAAAACTCCTAAAAAAACTGGAAAGACTGGAAAGACTTCTGGAAAAACGTCTAAAAAGACTGGAAAAACGTCTAAAAAGACTGGAAAAACTTCTGGAAAGACTGGAAAAACGTCTAAAAAAACTGGAAAAACGTCTAAAAAAACTGGAAAAACGTCTAAAAAGACTAGAAAAACATCTAAAAAGACTGGAAAACATCTCAAAAAGACTGGAAAACATCCTAAAAAGACTGGAAAAACTTCTAAAAAACAGGGAAAATGATGATTCCAATAATAAAAAATTAAAATTTAAAATTAAAATTTAAAATTAAAATAAAATAAGATTAAAAATTATAGTATTTCAATGTTATTTTTTTTGAGCTATTACATTTTAGAAGTATTATTTGGAACAACTTATTGGATATTACGCAAAACAACCAAAGGAATTTATTATTTAGTGAGTGGAGGAGATAAAAATGACATTGTGATTGTTAAAAAAGAAAAAAATGCTTTTTTTGAAGTTTTAAAAGAAATGAAATATCAAAATAATAAAATTCGAGAGTTACATAAAAAAATAGATGAGCTTTTAATCAGAGAAAATAATGATTTAATTGAAGTATTCAAATATCCATTGATAGAAAATTAATCACTATCAATAAGAAGTTTAAAATATTTATGGGATATGGGTGGTAGTTGTTTCAAACAATATTCAATAAAAGATATGTCTTGGAAACGTTCTGTTCTTTCAAAATTAAATCTCAAACGTTTTATGTGAGAATAAGTTATAAGAGCCAATTTTTCAGGGGAAACTTCTTCATTCATTAAAGAACCCAAATTATGTTTACCATTCCACATCCATTTTCCACCTCCAATATTTGGATCTTTGGCACAGTTTAGACATGGAACAATCACAAGTGTTTTTTTGATTATACCATAACTCAAACAGTTATAACATTTCGTCATATTTTCAATAAAATAGTTATCTAACTCTTGTTCCAATTTGTGTTTATTCAAAATTAATGATACATGTTTGTTTCTATACTTATAATTATACTTCAATTTATGTTCATGGATTTCGTCAAGAGACATTTCAAGTTTTTGTTCCAAAGACAATTTATTTTTCATTAAAATAATTTCGTCCAAACTAAGATCCATGATATTTTCCATATCTAAATTATTTCAATGTGTTTTAAAAAAAAAATCAAATTTGTGATGCTACTTGATAGTGATTAGGGAATAATTGAATTTGTTAGTTCAAACGTTTTTCGATAATAACCAATTTAACTATTTTCCAACAATTGCGGAAATTAATTTTTTTAAAATTATTGCTATAGATAAATGGTAATAATTCATAAATTTAATGAATTTAAATTATTAAATTTAAAACAATTTGTGAATCTTTTGAAACCAGAAAAAACAAACAAAAATTATTTTATTAAAAATAATTCTGATATTTATATTCAAACAAACAAAATGAAATGTTGTCAAAATTTCTATAAATATGACAATAAAATGTATATTAACTTTGAAATCACAAATAAAAATGTTTTAGATTTGTTTGTGAAAATTGATAATTACATTTTACGATTATTGGTCAAGAAATTTGACAAATGGTTCAATAAAAGTGCTGGAACAGAAACATTACTTGAATATTTCATACCAACGATCAATCAAGAAGATAAAATTGATTCATTGGTTTTAGAAGTTCCTGTAAACAAAAAAAATAACATAGATATTAATATCTACAATGAAAATAATAATTTGATTAATATCAATGAATTAATTTCTATAGATAAATGTCAGAATATAATTGGATTAAATGGAATATTCTTAAATAATTCACGTTTCTATTGTAATTGGGTATTATTTCAAATGAAGCTTCATTGAATATTTGTATTTTTGAAACTTTCAGACAAACAGTCAAACAATATCTCTTGTTGTGTAATGACAAATCACTCATCAAATCATGAACCATCGCCAATAATATTAGAAAATTAATCATATGGAAGTTTGTAAAATTTTGGTTGTAACAGAACAAGTCAAATATATTGGAAAAATTATTCATTATGTATTTGAAAACAAATGAATAAAAATAGAAAGGTGTATGAACATTATTAGAAAATAAATCAAAAAAGATTGGGAACAAAAGAAACATTTGAAATTTTCACTACAAAAGGTATTTGAATGATAACTTTATTTGGAAAAACAGATAATTTACAAGAAAATGATAAATTTATAAAACGACAAAATTTAAGACCTTGGAAAACTAACATTGTTAAATATCATCATGGTTCACCATGGTCTAAAAGCGTTTCTTACAGTGAGTTAAATATTAGTAAATTGTGGCATAAATGGTTATCTTAATATTCATGTGATAGCATTATGTCACATAAAAAGAAAATACCAACAGAATTTTCACGAAAAACAATGATTTGGTGGGTTTTATCGGCGTTAATCTATCCTTTTACAGTCTTTGGAATCCTAGACTTATTAATCGTTAGGTTTCTAAAGGATAAGATTTACTGATTAAACTTCATAGTTTGATTACCTATCCTTTAATGAACTTTAGTATGTTTATACAATGGTTTCAATTTGTCGAAAAATATATTTATTTAGGATTCTTGTACGGTCATAAATCAAAAGAAAAAAACATTCTAATAAATATGTTCAGTCCATTAAATGATAACCACTACTGTCAGGGGGTTATTTTTGTATTACTTAGAGGGTTACTGTGGGGAGTTACCATTATATTTTGATAAAATCCCCAAAACCAAAATTTGTTTGGTCCATTCTCGTGTTACGAAGCTTTGAAACAGTTAACCTTTGAATTTTTTTTTGAGATTTTTTGTCCCATTTTAAAACTTCATTGGTGCCAAAATATCTATTGGTCATTATTATTCATTGATTATTTGTCAAAATAAAAATTTATTTTGAATGGTTTATTTAAGACATATTTTGGTTGTTTTTGTTCATTGACCAAAAAAATTCAAGCCGAAATACATCTTCCAGAAGGATAAATCAAGCTTGGAACTCGTGTAGAAGTTCTCTGAATTCTGGAAGTTTCATGAATATTTTTAGAAAATTTATGATACAAACAACACACTATTACGATGACAAGAGTTATTACTGCAATAAGAATTGAAGAATACAAGAGAAATTCAAACATGATTTCTTCTTCAAATATTACATTTTTGGAAATTCCAAAAGATGTATTATTGTTGGTTTCAACACTAACAATGTGATCATTCAAAGTTACATTTTCAATCTGCAAACTGAAAATGATCAATGATAATTTATTATTGATTTCTTTAATTTCATTTGAAATGTTCGAAATATTTTGACTATTGAGTTCAACAATATTTTTTAGTGAATCATAATCTTTCATAACTTTTACAATGTCCATTCCATTTGTTTCTATTTTAAATTTATTATTCTCAATCGATTCTTTGTTGTATGAAATATCATAATTGTTAGTTTCGATATTAACAATATTTATTTCAATATTTTCACTGTTTGCACCAATATCAATCATGTTAGTTTCAATGTTAGAACTTTGGTTATTAATCAAAACGCTTTGGCTTTCAATCAAATAACTATTATTTTCGATAAAATGACCATGAATTATGTTTGAGTCCTCCAAATTTTTAATTGAATCACTGTTGTTTCTAATCAAATTATTGTTGTTTATGATCAAACCACTATTGTTTTTGATCGAATCACCATTATTTTTAATGATGGTGCCATAAGTTTCGAGCAAAACACTATGAGTTTCAGTTAAATCATAGTGAGTTTTGATTAAACCACTATTGTTTTCCACAAGTTCAAGAGAATTATTGATTTTTCCAAATTCTGATACTATCTCCAAATTATTAATATAAACACCATTAGACGCACAAATGGATACTGACTTATCATCATAACTTCCACATTCATTATCATCAAAAGATAACACAAAACTATGATTGTGTTCTGCATTTCCATTTTTTCCCATAACAACAGAATTTATTCCAATTGCAATATTGTCAATTCCACCCAAAATTGATGAACCATATCCATAAACTAAATTATTTTTGCCACCTAAAACAGAACTGTAATCTCCATGTGCCCCATTGTCTTTTCCACCAGCAATATCAGCGAATAGTCCAGTTACAGTGTTAGCTTTGACTTGAGTAGAAATAGCACAAATGACAATTAGAATTAGTTTGTTCATTTTCCACCTGTGTTTCATAAATGGAAATTTTTTTTCAAATCAAATTTATCAAAATTCAGGTGTCATTGTGTTAGACATTAAAATCTACATAAAGTTTTTAGAATTTATTTTATAAAAGGATGGAAACTTCCAATAAAAATAATTCAATATTGTCTATTTCATCAAAAAAAATAAAAGATTGTAGAGATGTTTTATATTTTTTTCAGAAATATAAATTACAATGTTCAGTGACTAAAAATTTATCTCTGGTTAGCTCAAACAATGAATTAGAAATAGAAAATGGATGTAGAATAATGTTTAATTCTCATGACCCAAATAAAATAAATTATGATTTGTGGAATTCACTTAAAAATAAATTTGGGCTAAAGTGTGCTCATCTTAAAGTTGAAGGAAAATTTAAAGGATGTATCAATAATTATTTTAGAAATAGCTGTTGTTTTGGGTGTGATTGTTGAAAGATCAAATTTGACTTGAAAAATTAAATTTGACTTGAAATTTCATTTTTGAATCAACTGAATTAATAATGTTTGATTATGATGAAAATTATGAAAATAATGATGCATTTTTGGTTACGATTAGTCTGTCAGATGATGAAGACAAAAATAAAATAACTGAAACAACCGAAACAACCAAAACAACCGAAACAACCAAAACAACCGAAACAACCAAAATAACTGAAACGACTGAAACAACTGAAACGACTGAAACAAAAACTCAAATTAAAAATTCAGTTTCCATTGTCTCAAAATTATGTTGTTTTTTCCAAAAAAAATATGATAAATTATGGAAAAAATATAATTTTAGTGAAGAATTTTTAGAAATGAACAGTCCTTTGTGATTTTAACAAACTCAATTAAAAATCTAATTAGGTTTGTCAAAACATAAATTATTTTCTATTCACATTATTAAATAATGAACATAACAAATATTTTATTAAAATTAAAAAAATTAAAAAAATTAAAAAAATTAAAAAAATTGAAAAAATTAAAAAAATTGAAAAATTCAAGAAAAATAATAAAAAATGGAATAATAAACAAAATAAAAAATAGAACAATAAATAAAACAACAATATGTAGAATATGTTATTCTGGAGAAGATAAATTAATCAAGCCTTGTAAATGTGATGGTTCAATCAAATGGATTCATCATAAATGTTTATTCAAGTGGATTAAAATAAGTGGACGTAACAAATGTCCACAATGTAAATATTCATATAAAATGAAAACAAACAAAAGCTTGATTCATAGTAACACATTTACATCTATTACATGTTTTTTGATATACAGTGGATTAACTTTATTTTTAGGATTTTTCTCCAGAATTTTTCTATGTTGTTTTAAATCGTTTAATCGCAAAAACATATTTAAATTTGACAAATCTTTATTGTTAAATTCTGTTGAAATACAATTTTACTTTGTGGAATTATTGTACAATATTTTATTAAAAATAATTCCAGATACAATGATTGGTTTAAATAATGGAATAATTTGCGAAAACAAAACAGAAATGTGTGTTTTATTTATTAAAATAATTAGAAACTTTATTAAAAATTATATGGAATATTTCATACCAATCAAAATGGAATTTGAGAATTATGATAAAACTAACCCAAACTAAAATGGGCCAGTGCAAATTGGTCCAAACCAACACAAAAATTATAAAAACTTTCAAAAAAAAATATTTTTATATATATATAATGGAAAATAATTCAATTTTGAGTACAGAAAATAATGTTTTAAATACTGGAAATAATTTATTAGCAAATGGAAAAAATATTCTTTTGAAAGGTGAGAATGTATTGAATGATTTATTGGGAAATGTATATGTATCCACAGGTCTTAAGGTATTTTTAGTATTATATGCAGCTCTTGTTGCTCCCAGGTTGCCAAGAAATATATCTAATTTACTGAACAGTACTTTAGCAAGAATAATTGTTGCCACTCTGATAGTTTTATTAGCAACTAAAGATGCTTCTCTTGCCATAATATCTGCTATAGCATTTATTTTAACATTGGAAATGGCCAACAAGTACAACCTGATAGATACTTCCCATAGTTATGCTGGGGATGGTGAAACATCTTGGTTACCATCATCAAAAACTTCAAATATTCAAGAAGAACAAGAAAATTATTCGGCAAATTTGCCAAAATTGCCATTTCATGACAATGTTGAAAAAAACGACATAAAAATAATGAAACATTCCAATATTAGTGATAATTTAACATCTGAATCAGAATCCATCAATACCACAAATGAAGTTAAATTTCCAGAAGATCAAGTTTTGAAAACTTGGAGGGGAAATATCTGTAGTGAAAGTAAATTCTTAAAACAATCCGAAAAACCCAGCTCACAACCAAAAGGTTATTCTGGGAAACATTTTCATAATATAGAAAATTTTGAAGTTCTTGATAAAAAAAACAATCTACCAAACAAAGATTCATCAAATGAAGTTCCTAATTCTGATCAAAAATCTGTGGTTAGTACTTGGAAAAACCAATATCACACACAAGGATCACATTTGGTTAAATCTGAGACACAGTCTTGTGAACCATCTCTTAATTAATTTTTTTTATGAATTAAAATCAAGTTGTTCATTAAATACTTGGTTGAGTTTACAATATTTTTTTTGTGGTGTAAGAACTTACAAGAAAAAGAAATTGGAACATGATTATCTGCGGTTTAGGCTTTTATTTCAAATTGTTTGATTTTTTGAACTTGTTAAATGATCATGTATGTTTTGGAGAAGTCCCATATTTATCGGGATGGAAAGACAGATTATTAATTGAATCTTTCTTCTGTTTGTTTGATTCAAGTACAAATTTGGTGAAATTATTTCACTTTGTCCAAAAAAAGTCTGGTTTCATGAGAAGGCCATGAACTTTTGAGGCCCCAGGAATAATATTGCTATTGTACCTAATGTTCTTCTGTACTTGGTTCAACACATGAATTGGAACAATGATAAATCAAACAATAATGATAATGATAATTGCTAAATTTAATTTCATTTAATATTTTTTGTCAAAAATTTAATTTTAATAATTATTTACACCAATGAAGATTAAAAATGGAACAAAAAAGCACTAAAATAACATTACATATAAAACACATGATTTTTAGAATGGTTCATTTTGCTGGAAATAGTATAAATGGATGAGAGTTGAGTGAATCTTCTTGCTCAATGATTCCATGATATTCTTCATGTTGTATTTCTGGTAGGGGTGTTAATTGTTCAGGAAATACAACAATTTGGCAAATGAAGGTTTCATAACGTGAAATAGGATGAGCAAATGGCAGTGTAACCACTCCTGTTTGGGTTCACTCACGGGTGGATGTGGTTGTTCCATGTCTCGTCGTCCATGTTGTTCACGATATTTCTGGATTTTTTCATGAACATTTTTCGGTCCATCCCAAACAGCCAACTGTACCCTCAACCCCCTTCCCAGCTATGCTTTACTTAGAGAGTTTTCCATTATCTTTTTGGATAATCCCAAAACCAAAAATTACATGTTCTATTTGTTTCACTCATCCGTTCTCATGTTTGAAACCCTGGAATGGTCAAAAATTAGTTGATTTTTTGGATATTTTGTCTAGTTTTTGTCGGTGTAAAAAATAAATACAATTATGAATTGATAACAAATTCATTTTCCTCTGAAAGATTTTAGACAAATAAAAAAATCATGATTAAATGTATATGTCCAAATATCAAAATAAAGTTAAAAATATATTAAAAAATTTGAAAATTGTTTTTCCAGATATAAAAAAAATGAATTATTTAGAATTATCCAAAAATTTAGAACAAGCAAATGTTCTTTTTAATAAAATGAAAAATATAATTATTTCATCTAAAAATAATGAACTGGAAGATAAATTAAATAAATTTGAAGATTATAATTCTAATAAAATTTTCGATAGAAAAGATATAAAAAAAATCCTTGAATTAGTTCCAAAATTTAGGAAATTCCATAATAAATTAGAAAAAAACAATAAAATATTCAATAAAAAACAACACGGTGGAGGGAAATTAGATTTAATAGATTCTTTTAATAAATATAAATCACAATTCAAAGATAAATTCAAACCTTATGAAAAAATAACCACAGATATTTTTAATTGGATTTTTTTTCCATTATGGTCCATTGAAAAAATACCTTATATAGGATATTTTGTTGAAATTCAATTAGATTTTATAGGAATATTACTTGATAATTTGGATTTAATAATGGAAAATATATCACCTGTTGTGGAAGAATTAAAAGACACATTATTTACTATTGTTGGTGCTATTCCAGGTGTTGGAACTGGTTTTAGTGCAGTAGAATTGGTAATTAATATTTTAGATGATTTTATTTTTTATTTGATGGAAGAAGGATTAGACATTATAGGACTAATAATAAATGTTTCAAGAAAAGAATGGAATTTAGCATTAATAAGTCTTTTAGAAGTAATTCCAGAACTTTCTTCAACTTTAGATGCTCTGATAACTAATTTGACAACATTGAGAAAATACACAACTAAAACAAATAATAAATTGGATGGTGTAATTCATGGAATATCTGATTGGGAACCATTAATATCTCTTGTTATGGAAGATACGGATAAATTGTTTGATCTAAAAGAACTATTGAAACATCCCATTACAAAGAAACATTTGGAAAAATATCTTCAATCGATAGGAAAAATTCCATTCATAGGAAATTTTATTGAAAAAAAATTAATGACGACCACTTGATTAGAGAAAAATGATATTCTTGGATATAAATAATTCTAACTTTGTACATATTGTATATGGAAAATATATTGGTCCTAATATCACATAAATTAATGGTCCAACAGTTAGATTGGAAATAGTTCTAATAGGGTAATTGGACAATTCAAATTCATGTTATGTTCAAGAATCATTTTGTTAATAGATTTTCTCTCATTTTGCCAACATTCAGCACCCTTGATAAAGCCACTTGAAACTCCTTAAATTACATAATAGGTTTCAAATAAGTTCATTGATATTTTTCTGGACATTTCTATCTTATATTGATTTGTTTAATTTCTTTTCAGATTTTGTTATTTTGTGTTGGTCCCAATATGGCAGATGAGTCCATATTTATCCTTTAGAAGCCTGAAATGGATTCTGAAGTAAAAGCCGAACTAGTTGAGATTTGAAAGGATAGCATTCAACAAATATTTCATTCTTTGATGAATACAACACATATTCACACTTCGTATTGTGGTTATTGTAATATTTTTTTAACTTTATCAAAAATCAGGTTCTAGTCCTGTTTCCAATATCATTTAATGGACTTTAGTATGTTCATATAATGGTTTCAATTAATATTTGTTGAAAAATATATTTTGGCTTCTTGTATGGTCATAAATCAAAAAAAAAAACATTTTAATAATTATGTTTCAGTCTATTAAAGGATTGATTTTGGAATAATTTTCTTTGACATTTTCTTGAATATTATTGGATTATTTTCTGAAACTCAAATTTCTCTTGACTTGAGTTCTTTGGGCTGACCAGAATTTACTTGAAAAAAAAAAAGTTTTGTTAGTTTCGCAAAGTTCAAATTAAATCCATGATTGTCATTGTTTCTTTCAATACTAAAAATGGATATAATATTGGTCCCAAAATGAAACAAAGTGATGTTCCACCAGCCACTATAACTGTACCAAAACTATAGCGGATAATTGTTTGAGACGAAGATATATGTTCATCTTCCTTCAAAATATAGCCATAAATTGGTGTGGTTTTTTTGAATCCTACGAGTCCACATGTAAATGTTGATGTCAAACAATACGCTTCTATAAATATATTTTTAAATTTGCCAAACATTTTTATAAAATATTATTCTTGTTCTTTTGTTCTTGACTCAAACATCAAATTTATGCTTTCTAAAAAAGAAATAACTATTTTGATTGGTTCCTAAAGTTTGTTCCACTCTTCATCTTTTGTAAAAAGATGAATTATCTTTTTTTCTTGTGTAAATTTTTATATTTTGAAGAATTTCTTGAGTTTTGGAGAATAATTTTCTTTTATGCATTATACGAAATTTCATGTTCATTTTGTTGCTTAGGTGATAGCGTTATTATTTTTGTATGTTATGTTTGTATGGGTCAACTCCTTGTTGTAGCAAATATTTGGTTATTTCAAAATTTCCATCATAAACATGTGTAAAAGGATGTTTGACCAACAATTCCCCAAGAATTGATATCTTCTCCATCATCAATCAATTTCTTCACAACTTCAATATTATTTGAGGTCCAGAATTTGATCCACCAACATCATTTTTGAAATTTACCATTTGTTCTATAAATCAAAATCGCTTAAAGAAATAGTGATAAGTTATTATTGATGGCAAAATTTCAAATTGATTTTACACTTTGAGTTTTTGTTCTGACAATTTATTTTCATGTTTTATTCTATCTTTTTTATCATCTTTAAAAGCATAATCGGGACTTTTAAAATTTGTTTGTGTATCACAACATGTAGGATTATTCTCAGGACAATTATGACAAAATGGTTTATAATTTTTTTCATATGTTTTTGGTCCTAATTGAACTATGTTCAAAGGCATTTCACATAATTCATTTTTACAACCACCACGCTCATTATCATAGTTTTTGTTTTTTTTGTAAAAAGGACAGTCATAATTATCCAAACAAGGACTATCCCATGTTCCAGGGATTTTATTATCTCCAGAAGATGTTATAGATGATTCACAAGTCTCTTTAGTATTACCTTTTCCACCTATACAAAAAGAACGATGTTTATAAGAAAATTCATCTTTTTTTCTTTTATCTAAAAAATCTTGTTGTTCTTCTTCAGAAGCTATAATATTTTTATAATTATCAGAACGTAGATAACCTTTATTTGTTCTATATGGTGTAAATGGATAATTATTATAAATATTGATATGTTTATCTAAATTGGTTTTAGAATATCCAGAATTTAAATTTATATCTTGTTCTGGAATTATTCCAGCTATTTTAATTGTATTAATTTTAATATCATTGGTTTTTTTGTTGATATATGTTGTTGAAAATAATGTGTAAGCTAATATTTTATTTTTGATGTAGTAAGAGTAGATAAAATAAAATTTATACCAATCATCAGATTCGAAAATTTTGATAATTCCTGGTTTAATAATTGTTGTTCTACAATCTATCAATTCTGGACATCTTATTCCACTCATTTTATTATTCCTGATATAACTGAAAAACTCATTGTCTAATTTTTGTTTGTGATATGACAAAATATTATTAAATTTATTTAATGGAATTTTATTAAATTTAGGTTTTTCCCAAATACTAGTTGTAGGGTTTGAAATTTCTCTAAATATTCCTTGAATATTTGATTTTTCTATTTTATCTAACACAAGTGTTTTAAATTTATCTAATGATGGAACTCTATTTGGTGTAAATTTGTTATACTTGATTTTAGGCATTATTCCATTTGTTTGATTTAACAACTCTTTTCCATCTTCATGATCTTTGAAACATTTAAAAGATATAGGTTTTTTTTTAATCAAATACTCTATTTCTTTATTTGAAAATTTTTCTATTTTATTATTTGAAAAAATAATTATCACAATAATACTAATAAGTATTAAACATATCATATAAACTTTTTAGAAAAAAAACTGTGAACTGAAAATTATTTTATGACCAAAAATCCATGAAAATTTATTTAATGTTCTAAATTTGGGTGGAAAAAACAATGGGTAGTTAAATAGCAGTGACAAAATGGTGGTTGAACATTGTGATTTGGAACAAAAGTTAAAACAAGATATTTGAGTTCTAAAAATATCCATCATTTCTGTAATTTCTATGAAATTTATTTCTTGGCAATTTCCATCTTTGATCCAAAAGTATTTGTTCACAACTGCACAAACAATCGAAAACAAGGTCTATTTCTAGAGTTTCAAAATCAAGAATATTTGCTTTGTACCAACGAATTTTTCTGATTAGATCAACTCTTATCTTGCGAAAAATATCACTCGCAATTTCATGTCTGTTGATCAAAATCAAATATAACATATTTACCGCCCATTCTTCAATATCTTTTGGCAGATGTCCATAAAGAATTTTTTCAAATTCAATTAACAAATCACATTTTTTGAATCCACATTTCATCAAAACTGATTTTGGCAATTTCCATTTTGGATCTAAAAGTGTTTCACGACAAACAAACAACAAATTATATGTGGAATCTCCACAAAATTCCAAATGACTTGTTTTGAAATTTTCGATATACTTATCAAGTCTTTTGATCAAACAAGATTTAATGATAGTTCCATCCTTACTCAAAATTTCATGTTTGTTCTTCAAAATCAAACTAAAAATATTTTTTGCCCAAAGATCCATTTTTTCAGGTGGATCATCAACAAGAATTTCTTTTGTTATAAAATGTAGATCCAAAAGTTTTTGTCTTTCATAATAATATTTGTCATAACATTCATGACTCTCATCTTTTGTTTTTTTGTGTGAGAGTTTAATTGTTGGAAAAGAAATTTGTATCATTTTTTCAGGTGTTTTTTCATCCCAAAAAAAAAAAATATCAAATTTTTTTTTATTTAGATAGTTGGTTAATAGTTACTATTTCTTTGTTTCATTCCATAATTTCCTAATTACTATTTTCCAATTTGCTATTTTCAATTTGCTATTTTTCGATTTGCCATTTTTCAATTTGTCATTTTCCGATTTGCTATTTTTCAATTTGTCATTTTCCAATTTGCTATTTTCCAATCTGCCATTTTCCAATTTGCTATTTTCCGATTTGCTGTTTCCAAATTAAATTTTTTGGGCCATTTTGTTTAATTCATGTTTGTTTCATATTTTCAAAATTTTATTTTATGGGCTAACTTGGTTTTATTTGTTAAGAACAAATATCTCCCCATAAATTGTTCGAGTAGCCACAATTATGGTGTTTATTTTGTTAAAGTAGCCAAATTAATTTTTAGTTTGAGTTCGATGAACCAAATATCACAGTTAAAACAAAATGAATAGTGTTATTAGTTTTTGAAGAAATTTTGAATAATTTTTCAAATAGTCGGTAATTTGCCACTTTTTCGAATAGTCAGTAATTTGCCACTTTTTCAAATAGTCAGTAATTTGCTATTTTTTGAAATAGTCAGTGATTAACTACCTTTTTCTAACCTAATTAATTTTTGACCGGTGGGGCCAGTGGAACTTGGGAAAAAATCCAGAAAAGTCAGTGTGGATGATATTTACAACCATTTGATTTTTGTGCATTTTTGTATGCCTCACCCAGACGAGATTTGTTCAACATGAAACAAAGAGAATGGAAATGAAAATTAACAGTGAAATTATTGGCGGAGACGATGAGGGATGTACTATTCGTTAGATGACAAAGAATTATTACTGTTTGACTGTTTATTGATAAATTTGTTATCATTTGATGGACTATGGTGTATATTTCACCATGGTTTCAATAAATATTTGTCGAAAAATATATTTATTTAGGCTTCTTGTATGGTCATAAATTAAAACAAAAATACATTTTAATAAATATGTTCAGTCCATTAAATGATAGGGAAAGACCAGTCCAAGATGTTTGGTACAAATTTGATTTTTTGATTTTTTGGTTATTGTTTATCAGACTCAACCCAAATTCATGTCTAAATCACCAGAATTAGCAGAATCAGCACCATCCAAAAAGATGTATGGTTGGTTTTCTGAAAAACAAAAGCGTTTTAGTCAAAATATTAATTATCACGAAAAACCCGGAAAAATATCAAAAATTCAAAATATCTTTTATTTTCAAGATCACAAAACAGTTGAAGTAACGCAAGTGACAAATGACCCAAACTTTGTTCATCCTTTCAAAGACGCTGTGTTTGTTGGAGAATTAGACAAACATAGTTTCACAAGACAATGTTCCTACACTTTCAGTTCAAAAAACAGAGAAAACAAAACAGATATTGACAGTGAAATTGGCGGATGCGATGCGTCGTCAGGATACACTATTTGTTAGATGACAAAGAATTTTATGTGATTATTTAACTGTTTATTATATTTTTTTACATTTTCAAGAAATGTTTTGGATTTATTTTTCCAAAAATCATCTTTTTTAATTTAGGATTTCCTTAATATGATGGTTTCTTTAAATAATAAAATTTGAAATTTATTTAAAATTATTTCAATCAAAAATAATAAATGAATAATGCTATTGAGAAAAAAATTATGGGAGTTTTTGAAGAAATATCAGATAAATTTGATATATGTCCAGATAATTTAAAACCATATCTTTTAAAAATTATTAGTAAAAAGAAGAAAAGAAAAAAAACTAGGTTAGAAGATTTTGAAAGATGTATGGCCAGAAAACAAGATGGATTTCAATGTTCAAGAAGAAGGAAAAAAACAAATGAATATTGTGGAAAACATATCAATAATAGACCATATGGAAGAATTGACAATGAAAAAGATGAAAATAGTATTCCTGTTAAAGAAATTGTCATTAAAAATAATAGATATTTAATAGACAAAAACAATATAATTTTTAATATGAAAGGAGATCTCATGATAGGTAAATTGATGAATAGTGGAGAAATATTTTATGTGTAAATTGGGTTGAAAAAACCAATCTAAATATTTTATTTGTTTGATTAATAAAATTTGAAAATTAATTTGATTAATTTTTATTTTTACAATGTTGAAATATTCTAAATGTACGATTATCAAAGATAAAAAATATAAATGTTGTGGAAAATATTTGTTCACTGGGAAATCTTTGGAAAAACGACATTGTGGTTTTACACAAAAAAAAACACAAAGTCCTAAAATTAAAGGAATTTTAACCAAATACATTCCAGTGTGTAATGAGTGTCGCAATATCAAATTTAACCATGCAAATTCAAAACATATAATTTATGATAAAAAATATAAATGTTGTGGGAAATATTTGTTTATTGGTAAAATATCAAAAAAAAAATATTATTGTGGTTTTACACATTTTAAACATACAAAAAATAATATTTGTTTAACTAAACATATGCTTATTTGTAGAAATTGTTATAACTGTTACAAAAAATATGATAGATTCATTACTAATTTGGTAAATTCATGTTCAAAAAAATACATAAAAAAAATATTTAATATACCAGTTATTGAATGTTCTAAAAAATCTTGGCAAACAAACAAATCTGGAAACATAACCAGAAATCGTTTGTTTACTAAAAATAATCCTTCTTTAGATGATTTGTTAATTATAAGTAAAATAGGTAAAAATATCTAATAATATGGATATTTCATAATTCTATCTAGCTCTGGCAATGAACCTTCATCAAATCTTTTATTCAGATTAATGTTGTATATGTATATACCTATTTTTTGAAATTCTTCCCAAAATTGAATAAATTTGTAATTTTTGATTTTCAATGAGTATGACAATGAAACTTTGAACCCATTTATCGAAGTTATCAAAATGTTCAAAAATAGTCCACTATATCCATTAAATTCAACAGTTATTGGAATTCCCATATTATTTTTAATTTTGTCTATTTCGGATAAATTTTTCAGAACTTGAAAACAACGGAATTTTCTATCACTAAATTGGATTTTTTTTTCCTTTTTAGCAATAAATGTGCATCTTTGGGATAATATTTCCAATTCTGTTTTAGTAAATGGAATTTCAAGTTCCAAATCTGGATATTTAGTTTCTCTCAAATGAATATATTTCAACAAATAATGACAAACACAATCTACAACTCTACGGATTGGTGAAGTAAAATGACAATATTCTGATTTTCCAACCAAATCATGTGACCGACATTTTGATAAATAATCAGCTGAAACACCATTTTTGACTATATATTTAAAAATGTCATCTCCAGTGAGAAAAGAATCTATTTTAAGTTTATTTTGAATATCTATTTGACAACTTCTAAAAATTCCACACACATCTTCTTTTCCCAATTTTATTCTCAAATAATTTCCAATAAAAGAATTTGCGAAAATGGCAAATTCAGCTATCATTTGTTTAATTAAAATGACACCATCACTGTCATTGTAAAACCCATCGAATTTTTCTGTTAAATGTGAAGTTTTTATTTCACCAAGTTTTTTTCCAACAGCTTTTCTTGATTTTTTCAAAGCATTAGATATTTTTATACCAACTTTAATATTTTTTATAAATTTGTCTGTGTCCAATTCACATACATGTTTTTCAAATAATTCAGCAACTTCTTGATAACTAAAATTGTATTTTTTATCAACTGATATTTTACTAAATACATATTTGATTTTTCCGATTGGTAAGAAAGTATTTTTTGATATTTCTGTTACTATGGAAATAGCATTTTTAATTTTTCCACAACTGTTTTCCATCAAGCTGGAATTTTCCAAAATATATTGTGGTGTTAAATGAATCGGATCATTTCCGGATGGGTAATGAGTGATAGTTCGATAACACATATCTTTCCACAATTTAGAATTCAACTCAATATGCTCAGTTGGATCTGCGATATGAATTGCCAACATTAGTTTTTCTTTGTTGGTATAAATGCTAAATCCATCATCCGCATCTTGACATCCTTTTGGATCAATCACATAAATAGGTAGATGTTCCAGTGATTTTCTATCCATTATTGAATATTCATGTGGAAATTTATTTAATTTTTTGAATTCCATATCTTTTATTAAATTTCTCTTTGAGCCATATTTTTGAAGAATTTTGTGTGAATATGTGATAGATGTCATGTCACGAGTGTCATGTGAAACATTATCTATCAAAAATCAAATTTGTAATTTTAACAGGGAGATAGGGAGATAGGGGGATAGGGAGATAGGGAAATAGGGAAATAGCAATTGGACAAATAGACAAATTGGGCAAATGGGAAAAAACAAACAAGCGAAATTATGAATAAGTTCAAAAACGACCTTGACCATTGTACGAACTTGGTGTGTGAATACTGGTGGTAAATAGCAATTGGACAAATGGAAAAATAAAATATTAAATATCGTAGTATTAAAAACAAATGAAAACAATAATTTTATTTGGTTTGAGAAGAAGTGGAAACCATTTTGTAATTTCAACAATACTACAACAATATTCAAATTATGTTCATATAAATGATACAATTTTGTCTCTCGACAAATTTATTCAATATGGAAAAATCAAAGCAAACAGAAAAAGAGTTGATTCAAAATGGACAGGATTCAAAGGAGTTGAATGTGTTGTAATAAGTATGGAAAATAAAATGATTAATTTTGAAGAAATTAAAAAATTCAATAAAATTCCTGATTGTTACTTGGTAATTTTATTGAGATGTCCATATGATCATTTGTCCAGTGTTTGGAAAGTTTATAACAAAAATGAAAATGAAACAATAAAAATAATAAAATTGTGGAAAATGTACTCCCGTATTTTTTATGGTAACAATAATTTTATTAAAATTTTGTATGATAAATATAGTTCAAACAAAAAATATTTAATTGATATTTTACAAAACCAAATGAAAATTAAAATTAAATCATTGAACATGAATGGTTTTGCAAAATGGGGAAACAGTTCATTCAGAAATAAAGAAAATTCCAAAAGAATTTATGGAAAACTTGAAACTTGTGTTTGTAAAAATGAACCCAAATTTATTAAATTATTAAATGATAAAGAAATAAAAAAATTATGGTTGGTAGTGTTATATCAAACTGATCCATAATTATTCAAGTTCTTTTGATGGACCACTTGGTTAAATTCATATTTTTTACACTCCTGACATAAAGTTTTTACTTTTGATTTCTTTGGTTTATATTTATTGGTTCTATCATAAGTTCCTTGAAAAAAGTTTTTTTTATCATGAAATTTGGGTTAGTTTTTAACAAATTGAAAACCAAAAAGTTCATTAAGAACAAAATTTGTTAAAACCATGGTTCAAAAATAGTTCATTTTGGGAATTGGTTATTTTTGTGTCTGGGTCATTTTTGTGTTTTGGTCATTTTTTGTGTCTGGTCATTTTTTGTGTCTAGGTCATTTTTTGTGACTTGGTTATTTTTTGTGTCCAGGTCATTTTTTGTGACTTGGTTATTTTTTGTGTCCAGGTCATTTTTTGTGACTTGGTTATTTTTTGTGACTTGGGTTTTCAAAATCGTGGGACAAAACGAAGAGTAAAATCTTCACGATCTCGCAACATGTAGCATAACCAAGATGTGTTGACCACTTTTGAAATGTTCCATTCTGAAAGATCAGGACAATAATTCGTTTTTCCAAATATATCTTTCATACTAACAACATTTGAGGTATTCCATTTTGATATATCTCGATTGAAACTTGATTCCAGAAACATAAAATCCATGTTGGTGACATTTGATACATTCCATTTTGAGATATCTTGATTGAATATTGAATTGGTGAACATTTCATTCATTTTAACCACGTTTGAAACATTCCATTTTGAAATATCTTGATTGAATATTGAATTGGTGAACATTCCATTCATTTTAACCACATTTGAAACATTCCATTTTGATATATCTCGATTGAAACTTGATCCCCGAAACATAAAATCCATGTTGGTGACATTTGATACATTCCATTTTGATATGTCTTGATTGAATTTTGAATTGGTGAACATTTCATTCATTTTAACCACATTTGAAACATTCCATTTTGAAATATCTTGATTGAATATTGAATTGGTGAACATTCCATTCATTTTAACCACATTTGAAACATTCCATTTTGATATGTTTTGATTAAACCGTGATTTTTTGAACATGAAACTCATATTAGTAACTTTTGAAACATTCCATTTTGAAATATCTTGGTTGAACATTGAATTTTGGAACATTCCACACATATCAGTGACTTTTGACACATTCCATTTTGATATGTTTTGATTGAATATTGTTCTGTGGAATATTCCTCTCATTTCACAAACATTTGATGTGTTCCACTCAGAAATTTTTTGATTAAATTTTGAGTTGTAAAATGTTCCATTCATATTGATAACTTTTGAAACATCCCACTCTGATATATCTTGATTAAATGTTGACCCGCGAAACATTTCAAACATGTTAGTAACATTTGATGTGTCCCATTTTGAAATGTTTTCGTTGAAATCAATATTTTCAAACAATCTTCTCATATCAGTTACAAAATATGTGTTCCATTCAGATATTGGTCCTAATTTTTCAGTACATTCCTCTGTTTTGAAATATTCTGATTTTACTGTTTCATGAATATTGTGATATTCTATATTGGGCCAATATTTATTGGGCCAATGTTTATTTTTTTTATTGATCATACTCACCAAAACATGATATTTCGGTGAATAATTCCTCACAACTGATAATTCAGAGTGTAATCGTGATATGGCTGCTATTGTTCTAATATTAAATTTATTTAGTTTAATTAGTCTTTTCAATATATTAATGCTTTGAATTGTTGTGGGATTTTCTATTATTTTGGATATTTCGTATTTATTACAACCTCTTTCAATGAAATAATTCTCTTTGGATATTTGTTTAATATCTTCGATCGACAAATCATTTTCTATTCTCATAATTTTTCTGATTTCTTCCGTAGATTTTTCATTCAACATTTCTCGAAGAAAATTAACACAATCATTATTCAAAGATGTTATGTCGAAATATTCTGATAACGAAAATGTCTGAACTATGTTTTGGATACTGAGTTTGTTTTTTCCCAAATAAAATGAAACAATTAATTGAATATCTTCTGTTGACTGAATCAATTCCACTGTATTTGTATCATCAATAAATTGTTGTACAAATTTAGCATAGTTACAAAAACTATTACTCACAATTATTTTGGTTCCATTATTGGAAATTAAAGTAATCATTTTGACCAATTAATGATATATCTCACAAAATCAAAATTAAAAAAACGTTTATTAGATCAAATAAAAATATTTTTGATCATTAATGAAAATAGCATTAATAACAGGTATCACAGGTCAAGATGGTTCATATTTAGCAGAATTGTTAGATAGCAAAGGATATATCATATATGGAATTATCCGGAGAAATTCAAATATCAATACAAAAAGAATCAACCATCTTTATAAATATGAATCTGACAAACTGATTTTAAAATATGGAGATTTAACAGATAAATCGTGTATAGTTAATGTTCTAAACACAATTCAAAAGAAATATGGAAAAAAAATTGAGGTATTAGAATTTTACAATTTGGCTGCAATGAGTCATGTGGCAATATCCTATGAAATTCCAGATTACACAACACAAGTTAATTCTGTGGGAGTATTAAATATTTTGGAAGCTATTAAAATATCACCTTTAAAATCAAAAATAAAATTTTATCAAGCATCAACAAGTGAATTGTATGGAGATACAAACATGATTCCTCAAAATGAAAAAACACCATTTAATCCCAATTCTCCATATTCAATTTCTAAATTGTATGCATATCATTTGACAAATTCTTATAAAAATGCTTATGACATATTTGCTTGTAATGGGATTCTTTTTAATCATGAATCTCCAAGAAGAGGACATAATTTTGTAACACGAAAAATTACATGTGGTGTTGCTAATATTATTTCTGGAAAAAGCAATTGTATTTATTTGGGTAATTTGGATTCTAAAAGAGATTGGGGTCATGCGAAAGATTATGTAATGGGAATGTGGTTAATGCTACAACAAAACAAACCAGACAATTATATTTTAGCTACAGGAAGACAATATAATATAAGACAATTTGTGGAAAAAACATTTAGCAAGATAGGAAAAATCATAGGTTGGGAAGGAGATGGATTAAATGAAATAGGAAAAGATAAAGACAGTGGAAAAATCTATATAAAAATTCATCCAAAATATTTTAGACCAAATGAAGTAGGAAATTTGTTGGGTGATTCAACAAAAGCCAAAAATATTTTAGGATGGAAATGTAATTATGATATTGATGATTTGATCAAAGAAATGTTAATTAGTGATCTTAAATTAAATGGAATAAAAACATCACTTGATGAATTAAACATTATCACCAATTAAAATATTTGAATATTTTAAGATGGAACTATTCAATAAGTTTAATAACCAATTTAATATAATTGTGAATGGTGTTAATAACAATAAATATTTTTATGGTTTAATGATGATTGTTCTAAACATAGGTTCAAGATATTTAGTAATGGATACATCATCACCATTCCACACAGCAATTTTGAGTTCTAAAGTAATGAGAAGATTAGTCATATTCACCATAATATTTGTAGCTACAAGAGATTTAAAAACATCAATAATATTGACAGCTTGTTTTGTGATAATAGCTCTAAATTTATTCAACGATAAGAGTAAATATTGTATTCTTCCTCAATCTTATAGAAATTTGGATACTAATATGGATGGAGAAATTTCTCCTGATGAGATAGAAAGAGCTTATAAAATATTAAAAAAATCAGGAAAATTAAAAAAATGATTTTTGACTATTGAAGAAACAATGATATTTAATCAAAAATTCAAAACCAAATTCAAAACCAAATTCAAAAGTTTTTTGAATCAAGATTGTGTTTTTCCAAGAGCAGATATTTCATTGATTTGGTATAATATTCTTTGTCAAATTCACATCCCATAAATTTTCTTTTTGTTATTTTACACGCTACAGCAGTTGTCCCCGCTCCACAAAATGGATCTAATACTAAATCTCCTATATTTGAATGTTTTTTTATTAAATCTATAAATAAATTTATATTTTTCTGTGTTGGGTGAAATCTATTTTTACCACCTTGAAAAGGATAATAATAAATTCCATTATCATATTTACTATTGAATATTGGCTTAGATTTTTTGACACCAAACAATGCTATTTCACGACAATTAGTTAAATAACTATGTTTGCTATTGAGTGGTTGGGGATTTGTTTTTATCCATTCAATAAATCTTATACATTTAAAACCATACTTGGTTAGTAAATTTTTGATTATTGTTATTTTCCACAAGTCGCACCATATTATTATGCTTCCCCCATCCCTTAATTTAATATGAAATTGTTCAATAAATTTTTCTAAAATTTTAATTGTAAAATTTTTATCCCAATTTCCATAATCCGTTTTTACAGCATATTTTTTACCATATATTGTTCCATATTTGATATATTTTTTTTTATTGTTGTTATTTGTTATGTTATTTTCATTTTTGTATTTTATCCAATCTTTTTCTGTTTTAGAATTTATGTTAGTTTTGTCTAATTCTTTTGTTAAAGTTGCAAGAACATCCATCCCTGTTTTGTGTGAAGTTATGTATGGAGGATCAGTTAAGACCAAATCCACACTGTTGTTTTTTATGAATTTCATGAATTCTAAACCTTCCATATTTTGTAAATCTATATTTTCCATTATATGATTTGAACTTCTTTACATTGGAATATACCAAAATTTTTAAATTATTATTTTTTATTTATTTTGATTTATTATTTCTTATAAAATCCCAAAAAAACAGTCCAAATTTTAACGGAGAAAATAATAGTGTTGAAATAGAGAAATGTACAGCTCCATTAGAACGATATAATTCCAATGTCTTATAATTTCTGATTCCACCACCACCTATTATTTCAGTATCTGGATATTTTTCTTTTATTTGTCTTATTATTTTACAAGTGTATGGAATCAATGATGGTCCACTTAATCCTCCTTTTTCCACAGGTAAAGTATTGGAACAATGAAATTGTCTAAATCCATCATTGTAAAATTTGTCAACTAATGACATTTCAGTCAATGGAGATAATTTAACTATACACCAACTTCTTTTCTCATTTAGAAATTTATGGATATTTTCTGAAATTGGATTTTTATCTAAATTTGGACAACTTATGTTTAATTCTAAATTCATATCCCCTGGTATTTTTTCTAAAAAATTATCTATTTCATCTTCTTTTAGTATAGCTATACTAATTATGTCTTTTTTAGAATTATAATTATCTATGGCATAATCTATTCCTTTATTTCTTAGACCAATTTTATTTATCCATCCTTTATCCTTAAAAGAATATCTCAATGTTTTTACAATTTGACCAAATAATCCAGGTCTGGGTTCATATGTGTAACTTCCTTTTATTGATAATGTACCTAGAAAATGAACATAATTTCCAAATGGTGGAGATATAAATAATGTACCTGCCCTGCGACGTTTTATATCTTCTGGACTAACGTAACATCCAAAACATTTAAAAAAAGGATGTTCTGAAAAATAATGACCCGTCATTATGTATGTTTTAAATGATTTTTTCTTTAACTTGAATTGTGTTTGTGTCAAGAAAATTTGATATTGTTAACTCAAATAATCAAAAAACACATTATCGATCATGAATTGTTTATTATGTAGCAACGAAACAAATGACAATCTTCCTTGTGATTCTTGTGAGATTATGTTGTACAATGATGTATCAATTAGCAAATTTGACAAATTAGCAAAAAATATTTTGTTAAACTACTATTTAGATGTTAATGGAAATAAATGTCAAATTATGGAAATAGAATTTTATCAATATTCTGATAACCATAAAGATATTTTTGTTCATAGACATCCTGAACAAAAGACATTTTGGAAATGGTATTTTCATAGGACTAGACCAACTTTAATTGCTAAATATAAATCAGGAACATACAAAGGCATGGATTTGACATTGGGAAATGAAAAATGCTATTTTGGTATGTTAATTCGAGGCATCAATACTCCTAATGATGGACCTATTTCTGGTCCTTGTAACTCTGTTAATTATATTTTAAGATCACACAATGTTAATTCAATTGATGATTTGATCAAAAATTTCAATTTAAGATTAGTAAGACAAAAAACTAAAAAAGACACAATCATGTCAGGACCAAGAATTGGTCTCAAACATAGAGATAATGAACATAAAAAAGAATTGTCAAAACGTAGGTACAGATACATCACTCAATCATGTTATAAATTCGTCAAAAAAGCAAAAAGATCATTGAAAAAGATCTAACCAAACCATAAAATTTAGTTATTCCCAAATCTAATAACTTTCAAAATATTTAGTAAACATGTTCCTATTTTGTAATGTTTATAAGGGATTTTTATATGAAGTATTACTTTGATTTTTGTTGTTTGAATTTTATTTGTTTTCTTAGCTTTGAATTCTGGAATTTCACAATTCCAATGTTTTTTATGAAAATATCAAAATAAATTTTAACAGGGTGTGTTTATTTATTTTTATTTTTATGAAATTATAAATTAAAATGTTTAACAGAAATATATCTATAATTTGTTTAACACTATTTTCTATTTCTATTTATTTTGGATGGAAAGAAATACAAAAAATATCATCTAAAATTAAATTTTTGGAAAAACACATCAATAAAAATATAAATCAACAAAACAATAATTTGAGATATTTTAATAAAAAAATTAATAATATTGGTCAAAACAGAATAAACAAAAATAGTGATATTTTAGATGAAGAACAATTGGACAGACTCATCAATGATTATGAAAAAAAGATCTCAAAATTATCTCAAGAATCAAACAAAAATGAAAACAGAGATGACAAAAATAACAGATTCGAAGATTCAGAATCTGAAAAATCGATGGATCATATGGAATCCGATGATTTTGAAGAATTCGAAGAAAACACAATTGATGGTCAAACAAAACAAATCAATAAAAATACTGGTGATATTGTGGAAAATAAAAATTCAAATTATGAAAATAATGGTACAAATATATCCGGAAAAAAATCTAAATTTAAAAATTTAGAAGCAAAAAAAGGATCAGAAATCAAAAATTCAGATGAAAATGAAGAAAATGAAAAAGGAAATGAGGGCAGAAATGATAGTGGAGAAAATGATGAAGATGAGGAAAATGATGAAGATGATGAAAATGATGAAAATGAAGAAAATGAAGAAAATGAAAATGAAGAAAGTGGAGATGAAGATGAAAATGAAGAAAATGAAGAAAATAAAGAAAATGATGAAAATGAAGAAAACGAAGAAAATGAAGAAAATGAAGATGAAAAAAGTGAAGAAAATGAAGAAAATGAAGAAAATGAAGAAAATGAAGAAAATGAAGAAAGTGAAGAAAATGGAGATGAAAATGAAGAAAGCGAAGAAAATGGAGATGAAAATGAAGATAATGAATTGGATGATGATGAAGAATTAAACGTGAATTTTTCTGAAAATAAAAAAAAAGAGGTTCATAAATTAATTCATGAATTTTATTTGAAAAAAACCAATTCTGAATTAAAAGATTTATTAAGACCATACAAAAAATCACTGAGAGGAAATAAAAAAATACTTGTTGAAAGAATATTATCAATAGAAGAATACAAAAATGTTGTTCTTGAAAATTAACCAATCCCAGAATTTATAAAAACAAAATGATTTCATAAAATGATTTCATAAAATGATTTCATAAAATGATTTCATAAGAATTTAATTGAGAATTTCAAAAAAAAAAATATACATGGTATATAAATGAGTAATTTATGTTACAAAACAAGCAATAATAAATTTTTCAAGTTCCCACCAAGAATGGATGATGGAAGACATTTCACTGATTATCGCCCAAGTTGCCATGTAAATAATCTTGTTAGAGCCAATAATGGTATTAATAATAGTTTTGAATTTAGAATGTTTTTGACACAAAATGCCAATAAATTAATGAATTTAAATCGTTCTTATTCTTGTCAAAAAAATTGTAGTGGTTCTTGTTCCAAACCATATCACGTTGGAACAATGTTGCCAGAATCAAGTATAGTGACTTGTGATAAGATTGGTTGTTCAACCATACAAAAAAATCCAAAAGGTTTGGGACAAGGAAGAAATTATGGATACAATGATGATTGTGTGGGATGGTCCAAACTTCCTATTGGACAACCATACAATTGTTGTTCAGATACAAAAAATCTGTTCAATTATTATGATGATATTAAAGAAAAAATTCCAAGAACATCAATTCAAGGTGGTGGAAAAGCCATGTCTGGTGGAGATCCACAATCTTATCCATCTGTGTGAAAAATCAATTTTTTTCAAAAAAAAACCAACGTCACAAAAAATGAAGTCTAACCAATTAAATCAGTGAAAGAACAAAAGATAGAATTAAATATGAGAAAATTACACAAAACAAACAATTCTATTCTTTCGTGGTCCAACAAGTTGGTTTACTTCAGTTTTCTCCTCTAAAACCAGGGTGTTAAAATACATTATGTATCTAAAGGATAAAATCCTATAAAATCCTATAAAATCCTATAAAATCCTATAAAATCCTATAAAATCCTATAAAATCCTATAAAATCCTATCCTTTGATGGACTATGGTGAATATTTACACCATGGTTTCAATTAATATGTATCTAAAGGATAAAATCCTATAAAAAAGTATTTTTTTAAGTTTTTTTAACATTATTGAATAATTTTAAATTTGAATTGTTCAATCAAACAACAAAACATTAAAAATGGAAAAATGTACTATTTGTTTAGAACCTCTAAATCACAATCTAAAAAAATTAAAGTGTAAACACTATTTACATAAAAAATGTTACAAACAATTATTTTTACAAAATTCAACAGGGATTGTAAATTGTCCAATTTGTAGAAAAATAATTTCTAAAAAAAAAAATATGTTTGATTCATCTAATTCAATTAATCAGGATTCTACTGATATGTTATGTAGAAGAATCTATAAAATTAATCCATGGTGTGGATGTTCATGTATAATCATAATTTGTTTGATATTTTTATACATGTTGTATAGATTTTTTACGTCTGATGAACAAACAATGCTCACAATTAATATTATGAGCATATTTGGTATTATTTTAATGGAATTATTTTATTGGGTTATGACAAAGATCAGAACACCCATTCTGAATTTGAGAATTATATTTGGGCTTATTTTTACTGTAAATATTGTATCTAATTGTATATTTGTGGCCAATTTTGAATCTGTTAATGATTTGATTCCATATTCATTTGATGTTATTCATATAATCTTAATTATTGTGACACATTCTGTTTTAGAATGTAAATATAAAATTTTTGAAAATGTGATTAGTCCATCTGTATAATTCAATGATTATTTTAGTTTGATAATTATTTTATTTATTTTATTTATAATGTTAAAAAAATTTACTATAATTAATAAAAAACATATTTTAGATGAAATTCTAAAAAATAAAATAATTTTCACACCATTTGTAAATATTGATTATAATTTGGAGAGAAATTTTCCAAAATTAATTAGTGAAAAAAACAAAGATGAGATGTTAATAATTTTGAACAAATGTAATTCTGGGTTATTTTCAAAATATAATGAAAAAGAAATATGGGACCAATTTAACATGGATATTTCAAGAACATGTTTGTACATTGACGGAAAATGTGTGAAAAATCCTATTGTTGCTAAATGTATAATTAAAAAACATTACAATAGTGATATTTCTGATAAATTTGGATTAATTTGTACACAAGGAGCTTTGGCATTTATAATTCAAGAAATTCAAAACTCAATATTATGTAACAATGCTTTTATTGCTGAAACTAAAAATAATGTTAAAATGACAATTCACATGAATTTAAGTAAAAATAATGTGACAATTAAAAAAAATCTAAGAGTTATTAAAATAACTAAATATGGTGATGATGAAACAATCAAAAATATTTTTTTAACTGTTGAATTCAATTTGAATTTGAATGATGATTTTGATTCTATTGTTAAAATTGAAATTTAGAAAAAAGTTTTTAATTTTTGGTTTTCCCATAATGTTTTTGGAAAATGTTTTTGGAAAATGTTTGAAAGTTGATTTTTTTCTTGTTATGTTTGTCTTGAAATTTTTAATTTTGGACATTTCCAAATGTAAATTAATCATTGGTATATCTGGATTAGATTTAACCATTTTCTAATAAATTTTATATGGTTTTTTGTTATTTAAATTATTTTTTTCTCTTAACATCACCTATTCACACCTTTGGAAACTTTCATATAAACAGTTAAAAAGGTCTAAAATACACACCGTTCTAAATTGTCAAATAAAATATCTAAATAAAAATTAATGTTAAAAAACTTAACAAATGAAATATTAGATAAGATTTTGGTTGAAATAAAAAAAGATACCAACATAAACAAAATTAATAATAATATAACAAATCCACTTGTAAATTACACATTTAGAAGGATTCAGCCATATATTATAAGTCTTTTTATTCTTTTATTGTTAATTTTTATTATCATAATCATAATTTTATTACTCATTATCAAAAATAATTTTAAATCTTCATCAGTGTAAATAACACTATTTAATTATTTACACTGTTCTTCAATAAACTTATAATTAGCAGAATTTATAATCATTACACGAATCCTAATTTATTTTTAACAAATATGAATTAAAACCACTCTCATTAAAGGAAATTACCAAGCAATATCATTGATTTTTTCAATTGTACAATCATTTGTACTTGGATGACCTAAAATTAATCAATTATCCGATTGTAAATGTTTTTTGATTTCAGCTCTTAAATCATTATATTCATAAATAAAATGGTGTATTTCATCAAAATCTAAAAGTTCATTAGATATTATAATTTTATTTTTAATTATTTTATCTAAAAAAATCATATATTTCATTGTTTTTTTAACATTTTTGACCATTTCCAAATTATCTAACGAAATATTTTTATATTTTTTATAGTTTTTATATTGTTGAACAAATTTTCTAAGTTTTTTCATTGTAGAAACATAAAATTCATCATAATTTATCATATTTGTACAAATATCACTTTCATCGGACATTGAGTTAAATATGGATGTTTTGTTAGATGAACCACCAGTTTGAAATGAAGATTTACTAATTTTTAATTTTTTTTTAATTTTTTTTTTTTTTCCAATTTTTAATTTTTTTGTATCAGGTTTGGTTTTTTTAGTTTTTTTAGATTTATCAGTTTTAATTTTTTTTTTAGATGATTTTTTGGGAATAGTTCCTCGAAAAGATTTGACGTTTTGTTCCCATTTTTCTAACTCATTTTTAAAATTACCATGTGTGATAAATTTATAATTGATATCCAAATAAGAAGATGAAATATCATCTATGTCATGTTTTAACAGATTTAATATTTTAGAATAAATTTTAATATTTGTTTTGTTTCTAACCAAATATTTATTAAAAAGAGTATTTTTATAATTATAATCTTCAGTACCATATTTGTCCATAAAATCGTTCGAACATTCTGAAAGTAATATCATTGATTTTTGTTGTTGTTGTTTAGAAATTAATTTTTTATTTTCCTGAACATTTCCTGTTTCTATGTTGTTATAAAATAATTTATTTGAATATTCTTTCCAATATTTTTGAAAAATTTCCAAATTGAACATATCCAATTTAAATAATTCATCTCTGTAATCTTTGATAATATTAAAACATTCTTCTATGGTGTGCGAAGAAGTTCGTTTCATTTGTTCATGTAACATTTCCCAATCTTGTCTTCCTTTTAGAAATTTTTCATATTCTTCAAAGAATTTTTTCATTTCTTCTAAACATTCATAAACCTTAGTTTCATCAACTTTAGAATCTTCGATATGTACATGTCCAAATAATTCTTCCAAAATTCTTGAAATAAAAACTGAATATTTATCTTCTGGAATATTTCTTTCTTTTAATTTTTTTATTATTTTAATTTCCAATATTTTTACAGATTTTTTATTTTGTTTTTTAGCACTCATTAAATTTTGAACAAAATCTTTTTCAGAAGATTCAGATGAAATAATTTCTTCAGAAATAGAATTTATGATGGTATCATCATCTAATTTTTTATATTTCTTAAAAATGAAATATCTATTCATAAAACTAAATTGTTTATCTGATTTTCTCATTTTTTTTAAATGTTTTCCAATTTTTGGTGATTCCAAATATTTTTTAAAAATATCTGAAAATTCACCTTTATTATCCATGTTCAATAATTTATCTTCATCAGGAGATTCCAATATTTTAATATTTTTTTTTTTTAATTCTATTGTTAAATAATCTAAATTAACCAAATATTCATTGTGAGCTTTTTTAATGCTACTTATATAAACTTGAATAAGATGATTTAATGATTTTTCATCATTTGGAAATTCTGTTCTATCCTTATTTTTTATGTTGTCATATTTTTTAATCAATTTCCATAAAACATTGTTATTTTTATCAAAATCACTAAGACTATCATATTTTTTGAAATTTTTTAATTCATTCCATATTTTTTTTCCATCAAAACAAGTTCCAATTAAATAACCACCCTCCACAAGATTTTCATCAATATTTTTGATCAAATTATCAATACAATCTTTGTTTTTGAACAAATAATGGATAGCAAATTGAATGCTCACAATATGGAATTTTTTTTCTGAAAATTTTAAAGAATTTTTGAACCATAATTTATCAAATGCTCTTTTGTAAATTAAGCCTTTATTAGAATTATCAAAAGCATTTCCATTCAAAATATTTTTACTTATGTCTCCAACCAAAAAATCAATATTTCCACAGTTATCATATTTTTCTTGGCAATTAATAAATCTGGCACAAGCACCATTAACTTGATTTTCAATATTATCTTCATTGATATCAATTCCTACAACATTGGCTATTCCATGACGTCTCCATTTATGAAGATCTTGGGCTTTTCCACATGCTAATTCTAAAAGATTTATTTTAGAAATGTCCAAAAGATTCACTATATTCTCCAACAGTAAATCTTTAACAAAATTATGGAATTTTCTCAAATTGATACTTGGACTTTGATTTCTAATCGATACTAAATCTGTATTAGAATAATATTCTTCTTTACTAATTATTCCTTCACCAGTAGTAATCATATATTCAGTAATGGGGTTATGAATATTTCTCCAATTGCTATTTGCTGTTTTAAAATCATTCCCAAATGGAATTCTAACATTTATATTATTTAAATTTAACAGAAATTTAGAATTATTTTTATGGATTAATGACAATAACACATCTTTTAACCAATTCCTTGAATTAATCAAATCAAAACTATATAATCCATCACTTGAATTCACACTGTACCTAAGAGAACGAATAGTGATAATTTTTTTAAATTGAGATAATTTTTTGTTAAAATGAAAATGGTCTTTTGATGATTCTTTTCTACACTTAAATTCATATTTTTTTATTATTTCAAATAAATTTTCATCTGCCAAAATTTGAATTATGTTTTTAAGTTTATCGAGGATTTTGGAATCTGAACCATTTTTAGAATCCAATTCTAAAATATCTTGTATTATTTCTTTAATTTCATCAAAAAATCTCATAATTTCTCTAATGTCTGAACTAGATAATTTTCTAATATCATTCAAAAAAATCTTGTCAATATTTTTCACAAAGAAATTCAGGTACAGAATCAAAAATTTTTTTTCAAATAGAAAATTTCTAATTATGTTTATTTTGTTGTTTTTATCTTTTGAACTATATTTATAGGATTGTGTTTTATCATGTCTTGTTCTCAAAGGAATCCATCTCAAGAAATTTTCTTTTTTGAAATCTAATTTAGTTTCATCAAAATGACCATATGAAAATTCCACGATAGTATCATCTTCAATGATCATGTTATTCCATAAATCTCTTGTATTGGTTTTATCACCATCTTTGATTTCTAAATAAGCAATAAAAGCTGTGTTATCATAAGGAGATATTGGAATAAATCTTTTAGCTCGATATTGTTTAATTGTTTTGTTTTCTGGAAAACAGATATTGGAATAAACATAGCCACCACAATATAAATGAGCTATTTTATAATTTTTGGACTTACCATCAATTCCATACTGTGATATGATTTTGTCTTTTGAATCATCATTTTTTTGAAATTTTATTAAAAAATCAATACTATTATCTTCTGCTGGTTTCCATTTGAGATTATATTCCCATGTTTTTCCAATGTTAATATCATAGTTGTTAATTTTCAAATCAGTATCACTTTTTACAATGATAGGTGAATAACCCACTGGATAATTAGCAGGTGTGTATATCATTCCATCAAGTTTATAATTTATCATTCCACTTTTATATTTATTCCATAGATGTGATGATAATTTAAAAATAGATTTATCATCTTTATTTGCTAAATAGAAATTTTTAACACTACATCTAAAAAAAACTTTTTTATCAATTACCCCATTTTCACTTATATTATTGATAAATTTATGAAGATGATTTAATCTTGATGGTGTTTCAACATCAGTTTTTAAACATTTATTTGAAATCATAAAGGGTAATTCTGATACATCTATTCCTTTATCAGAATATATGTCATATGCCAAATAATGAGATATCAATCTGTTTTTATTATCAGATCTCATATATTCACCATTCAACAATGTGTTTGTTAGTTCTTTGTTCAATTTACATCCTGTAAAAATCACATTGTTATTTCCATCAATCATATACAAATTTCCAGTTATTTTGTCCAATATTTGTTTGAATTGTTCTGGTTCATGTGTTTTTCCTCTATAAAAATTTTTACTTATGAAATCTAAATAATCTTTGGATAGATGTTTAGTTCCTAATGTGTATAGAAGATTACCATCACCTTCTGCTTTATCTGTGACTGTATATAATGTTCCATTTTTTCCAAAATCTGAATTAATATTGATTATATTAACAGAATTTGAAACATCCAAATTGTTTATTTCTAATGTTACAGGTTTAGGTCCAATTTTCCTAGAATAATTATTTTTTTTTAATTTTCTGATTAATTCTTCGACATTTTTAAGTTCATTTCTATATTTCCTTAGAATATCTGGAATTTTTGTGGTTCTCAATTTTAAAACATTATTGAAATCTTTAATACATAAGGGACATTTATCTATAACTGAATCAATATCTTCAATGGATGTTTTTTCACATATGGATATTAAATAGTTTTGTTTTGTTATTAATCTATCAAAAAGTGTTTTTTTGATAAAATTATGAAAAATATCTATTACCAGACGAGTTTCTCTTTTACTAATCACATAAAAACTATTTTGAAGAATTTGTAAAACACATCCTATATTTCTAAACAGACTTTTTTTAACATTTTGAAATTCTGATGTTAAAATTATATTGTTATCATCATCAATGAGGTTTTCTTTTCGATGGATTTGATCACCAATATATTCAATTTCTATTTCATATTCATTATCATTTTCAAGTGTTCCAGATTCATGGAAATTTTTGCTATATTTTTTTGAACTTTTAACTATGGTAATATCAATTCTAAATAATTTATCTCTTGACACATAAGAATATCTTTTTTTAAATCTGAAAAATTTTAATAAATTTATAAATTTTGGAGCTGTCAATAAATCTTTTTTTTGTTTTTTTACCAATGAATGTTGTCTTACAAATTCGGATATTTTAGTTGTACAGTCATACTCAACTTTTAGATTTGATCTAAAATTATAATCTCTATCCGTAAAATATGTAAATTTACCTATTTTATCATTTATAGGAGATGTCCATTGATGTCTATCCTTGAATAAAATAATATAGTTGTAGTCTTTTTTTAAAACTCTATCTTTACAAAAATCTATAATATCTTCTTTTCTATTCAAAGTACATCTTAAATATTGTCCTTTAATTGAAATATCCAATTCTTCTTTATCTTTTGAAGAAAGAAGATATTTATGACCTTTATCGTCTTTTAGGTTAGAAAGTCTTTTAGTTAATGCTATGAATTTGTCATGTGTTATTGTTTCTTTTCCAAGAGTGCTGTTGTTAAAAACTATCTCATGTTCTAAATATTTATCTATCATAGCATAGACCAATTGATAATTCAATATGTCATTATTTGTTTTATCTAATCTCATGATAGTATAATAATAAGTTATATTTTAAATCTTCATGTCTTCAAATTTTTACGATATTGGACTTTATACCTTTGCTACTTGTTAAAAAAAACTCGGCCTGGTCATTCGCAATTAAAAAACAGTATAATATTGAAATGAGGTTTATTATGATTGATCCATTTCAGTTATCATGTTTATGAAACAAAATATGTGCAGCAAATAACAACTCATTTAGTCTTTAATTGGCATGTGATCCGCAATTAAAAAAATGGTTTGTTTATGGCTGGGAAAAATTGAACCCATTGTTAGTAAAACCTTTATATTGTTTTTCTGTTCTAAAAAACAAATTCCATATTTTATCTTTGGATCATTTGAGGTTTCTCCCAGATAAAATTATCACTCAAATTTTCATCAGTACAAAAAAGAAATTTGATTTAAATTTTATGTTTTGTGACAAGTACAATCATGAATCAAAGAGATAAAAATTTTAATTGTGTAATTGAAAAAATAAGAAATAAAAAATATAAATCTTTTAATTTAGATTTCAATAATAATTATTTCACACAAAAAATTGATTATGATCCAAAGTTTAATCCAACAAAATTGTTTGATGATATGAAAAATCATGATTTATCTGGAAAAAAAATTGATGTTAAATTAGACAAATCAAATGTGAAATCAGACACAAAATTACACAAAAACACCTGTTGTAAAATTAATTATTGTTTTAATTCTGATAATAATTTTAAATCACAGGATGATTCCATCAAAAATTTGGATTTTAACACTGTAAATATTTCAAACAGAGAATTTAATTTGGTTAATAACCTGGAATGTTTAGATTGTTTTTCAGAATGTGTTATGACATTGTTGTCTGACATATTTCTGGTGTTAAATAAAAAAGAAAAAGAATTATATTTAAAAACTCTAAAACTAAAAATGGGAGTTGAGTTAGATGAAAAAAATTATCATAACAAATTTAATTATCACAAAAAAAGAATTAAGAAAAGTAAATTGACATCTCAATTAATGAACAATCTTTTGTTGGACTTAAACGGTCAAAAATATTTGATGGATTATTTTAATATAAATGTTCTAATTTATTTTAAAGAACATGATGAATTTAAACCATACCTTCAATTTGATAAGAATAGAAAATCTGTTCTATTGATTCATCTTGATAAAAAATATTGTCCACTTCATTGTTTCAACAATTATTTTGAACAAAATAATTTAAAAAAAATAATAAATGGAAAATTTGGAAAAATTTATAATCCTTTTGGTAAAAAATTAAAGGGTATTGGTTCATACAAATTATTTGATTTGCAAAAAATGGCAAAATCTTCTAATATTGATATAATGAAGGTTGTGAATGGAAAAGATAAAAAAAGAACAAAAAAAGAACTTTATGATGATTTATCATTGATAATTTAGTTAAAATAATTTTTCCAAATATTTGATAGATGTTTTAATGATTATTGTGATATTTAAACAATTATTTTTTTATATATTGATTTAGTAGTGTTATGTTTTTAGGAATAATCGGTGGTATGGGGCCTAATGCAACAATAGATTTTTTACAAAAGTTAAATGATTTAACACCAATTAAAAAGGAACAGGAACATATACCATATCTTTTAATTTCAACTCCTGAAATTCCTGATAGATCTTCAACTTTACTATCAGGAAATAATATTGAAATTGAAAAGATTGGAAAAATGTTAATTAAAAATGTCAAATTATTAGAAAATAATTGTGTCAGTCATATAATAATAACTTGTAATACAGCTCATTATTGGGAAGAAGACATTAAGAAATCAATATCAAAACCTTTCATAAGTATTATAGAAGAAACTTGCAAATACATCAAAAATAAAAAATATAATGATATATGTATTTTATCAACGTTAGCAACAAACAAAATGGGATTATATGATAAATATTTATCAAAATTAAATATTAGTTTTTGTTATCCAAATAAAAATCAACAAAAAAAAGTATCTAAAGCAATTTATTTGATCAAAAAAAAAAAATATAAATATTCAAAAAAACTTTTGAACAAAATTATCAAACAATTAAAAAAAAAGGGACATAAGTATTTCATTGTTGCGTGTACAGAATTACCCATTGTTTTGATAGGAAACAATTATATTGATCCTTGTAAAGTGATTATTGATAAAATTAATATTATCAATAAAAAATCAGTTGTCTTGAACTTGCAAAATAAATTGAGTTAAAAATAATCATATTTTTGAATATTCCATTAGGATTATCATTGATTATTTTTAATAATAATCTTGGAACAAATCATTCTTACACAACAAAACATACAATGGAAAAAATTATTACATTTCAATGAAATTAACGAAAAAAGAATATCTTTGATCAATGAAATATTTTGTGGGGATAAATCAAATATTACAAAATATGATTTTCTTAAATTTCCAAATAGCAAATCCACCCTGTGCCAAATTCTGTAAAAAAAAAATATGATTGGCGAAAGTGTAAAAATAATTATTTCAATAATTTTGGTTTACAAGTAAATTGTTCCACATGACTTAATAATGATTTATACTCATCATTTTTTAGCATTTTTAATTTTTGACAAATAACCATCATTATTTTGCTATATTCATATGAAGCGTGGCTGATATGTTCAGATATGATTTGTTGATTTTTTAACAATAATTTATTTGTTTCTGATAATTTAGAATTTTGTTTGTTTAGTTCGCCAATGGTAGATTGATGACCATCTATAATTTTACGCAATTTTTCTTCATTTTTACAAATAACCGAAAGTTGTTCATGTTGGGCATCTTGTAATTCAAATAATTTTTTTTCATGTTCAGCTCTCATTTCCATTACTTTTTCTTCTAAAACTGATTCCTTTTTGATACCAGTTCCATCACATTCAATACAAGTTACGGAAATTCTCCCATTTCCCCTAACGGTAGGACGACCATATGTCGTGTTTCCATCACCACCACAACCTCGACAACCATAATATTCACCATTGCACAACACTTGACCAGAACCATTACAACCTTTAAAACATGTAACTTGTACTGTACCATTTCCAACACACACTCCACATTTTGGTTTTTGGTCCATTGGATTGTATTGTTGAAAAAACGAAAAATTTCAAAATCAAATTTTTGATTATTCACAAACTGTGGTAATTAAAATAACTGGTCAACAAAAAAAATCATTTGTTTTATTTACGAATTTTAAAATTGTTTCGGATTTCATAAATTTATGGCCCAATTTTTTGTATTTTTTCCAAAACGAATTGAACATTTTGTACCATTTGGACTCTTGTCTTCTATTAAATTTTTTTGATTCATCTATTTATATTTTTTTTATTATTTGGATTATTTCTCTAATAAATATTTTAATGTTTGATTATTACATCATAAATGGATTAAAGAACATAAATTAGTAATTCCTAATAAAGATAGGTTTAGAAAAAATGATTTATCCTTTCGTGGCCCAACAAGTTGGTCAACTACAGTCTTTCCCTCCAGAAACCATGGTGTAAAAATACACCATAGGTCTCTAAAGGATATTACGATTTACAATGTAATCCACAAGATTATCTGGTATGTATGATTTATATGATGAAACAAGCAGAGAAAAGAGAATATTCAACAAATAATCCTTTTCCTATGAGAAATGATATTATACCTAAACATATTAGATTAGATACAACAACATTAATTCATCTTTTAATGACAAAAAAACAAGGAAAGAAAAGTGATTATCTATTCAAAGGAAATCTTAAACGATTTGAGGATAAAATTTGGAATTTCTTTTTTAGAACAGAAAAACAATGTTTTAGTAAAAAATGGTATTCATTTCATCACATGATAGAAACCGATGGTGTAAGTTGTTTTATTTTATTATTGAGAAAAGACAAAGTAGGTAAAAGAATACGAATGAATAAAATACCTAACAAAGAACAATATATAGATAATGTTAAAGATTATTCTAATTTACAAAATAAAAATATTGTAGCAATCGATCCTGAGAAGTGCGATTTGATTTACTGTGTTGATTCAAGTGATAAAGATATGAATGAACATAGTTAAGATAGAAGACAAAAGGAAACAAAAAGTAAAAAACATGAAAAAATATTATTGGAACAAAAGAAAACTAAAATTAAAGATAAAACTATAATTGAATGGGAAACTGAATTATATAAATATAATCATTAAACATATCTAAATTTAAGGAGTATCGTAAAGTGAAAAATGAAATGAACTTTAATATATTCAAGTTTTATGAAAAAATCTTATTCAGAAAATTAAAACTAAATAGTTATTGGAACAGATTAAAAAGCGAACAAAAACTAATCAATCAATTCAAAAAAATATTTGGTAATAAAAAAGAAACTATTGTATGTTTTGGAGATTACGAACAACGAAAACATATGAAATTCAAAAAACCAATAAAAGGAAAATGCATGTGAACATTGTTTAAGAAAAGTGGATACGAAGTCTATTTGATAGACGAGTATCCTTTAATGGACTTTAGTATGTTCATATAATGATTTCAATCAATATTTGTCGAAAAATATATTTATTTATACTTCTTGTATGGTCATAAATTAAAACAAAAATATATTTTAATAAATATGTTCGGTCCATCAAAGGATAGAACAAGTTGTAAATGTTCTAAATGTAATGGAGGGAAATGTGGGAAATGTGGGAAATTTATGGTCAGGGAAAATCCAAAACCATTCCGTGATAATATAAGATTAGTTCATGGGTTGCTTAGTCGTAAAAACTGTGCTAATGTATGGAATAGAGATTATAATGGAGCAAAAAACATCTACAAAATAGCATGTAATTGTATCCACCGGATAGAAAAACCAAGTTATTTATGTAGAAGGATGGATTGCAAAATTCAAACTCAAATGGAGCGAAGCGAATAGAAATTCATCAGGTATATTACATGATACATCAAAACCAAAATTTACCTGTCCTGAAACGGGCAAACTTTGTTGTATAAAAACGGCGTTTTAAATCTTCATTGGTGTAAAGACAAATATATCAGATCTAAACAAGAAATAACAAAACCATTGTTAAAAGAACTTCATGATACAGTGGATAATGATGAAATATAATTTTTTAATGGATTTTTAATTAGTGTACAACAAACCTCCCATTCCACTTTCTATTTTAAGAATATTATAATTGATGGCGTACAACCTAAATCTTCTTTCAATTTGAGAATCCCCATCATCTGAAGTTTTTCCAAGATTTTGAGATTTGTGTAATTCTAAATGTAGAACAGCATTGTCTATTCTGCTAAAATTACAAGTTCCGCTTGGTTGATGTTTTTCTGGTTCAACAGCAAAACTGTACATGTAAATGGATGGTTGATGAATTTCGATGGAATCAAATGCGTCAGATGCTTTAAAACCTTTTATCAATTGAACACCCGTACCAGTATGGTGTTGAAATCTTTGTACCAATCTGAAATATGATGATGAACGTCTTCTAAATCTATCTGAACCATTTAATTTAAGAGTTGCCCATTCAAATTGGTCTTTGTTATTAACTCCTTTAGTTGCTAAACCTCTGTTGAAATTAAAAATAAAATTTCCCAATGATTTTCCACTCACATCATTTTCATCTTGACCATAATAATACACATTACTAATTGTTGGTGGTGTATCTGGTGTGTTATTTGTTTTAGGAACACTACTATTTTTGTTGAATATATCAAATAACACAGGATTATCATTACTCACATGTTCATTATTAAAAATATTATAATTTTTATCAATTAGTAAACCATTTTCTTTTGAATTGGCATAAATATTTTGAATAATCCAAACTAATTCTTTGACTGGATGATTCAAATTAAGATCTATATTTTCCATTAAACTTTTAGAATGAATGGAATATTGATTTCTTTGGACTTGTTCTATCAAATATTCATGAGAATTTTTAGCAAAATATCTTCTTTCGTTAGTATCCAAATATATATAATCACAATATAGAAAAACTGAACTCATTTCCAAAGTGAGATCATTATTTTTGGATGTTAATAAATTGCTCCAAATTTTTTTCAAAGAATTAAATTGAACATTAATTTTAACTGGGTGATATTGTAAAGCTATTAAAGGAAGTGCCAAACCTATATTGTTATTGAACCAAAAATTTAATGGAATATAAATAACACCTCTATGTGGATATTCAGTAGATTTGATGGATGGTGATAACATTTGATCCAACACAAGTTTTTTGTTCATTGGATATGTTAAATCAGTCCAGATGTACATCCATTCTCCATAATGTTTATCCATCAATTGACCACCTATTTCTATTTCCACATAATCAATAAAAGAAAGACCATTATCATAAACCACAGTTTCTAAATTATAATATTGAGAACATTCCAAGTGTATTTCTAAATATATTTTATGTAGTAAATCTCCTTTTCTTTCAATTTCACAAGTGATTTTTTTTCCAAATGATGGATTATTTCCAAGAAGTATTGGAATAGATTCTTTAGAAAAATTTGTGTGTTGTTTGTAAACTTTTTTTAAAAATGTTATTTGTGGATTTCCTGTTAAATGAATATCTTGCTCACCATAAGCAACCAGTTGAATCAAACCACCAGTCATTTATTATCAACCAAGAAATTTTCAATGAAAAAAAATCACAAACTTTAATTGAAGTTGATATTAAATTAAACAAAATGGATATTTAATTAACTGATAAATTTAAAAATAAATCTAAAATATTATATAAATGTCAAATATTAGAATATCAACAACACTTTCGACATCAAGTGCAGCAGATGCACTATCCAAAATTACAAATGGTGAGGGTAACACATGTGGTGGGAAAAACTCTGGTTACAATATTACAGAAGGGAACAGAAATGTTTCATTAGGTTTAAATTCTCTATATGATAATATAGAAGGGGATGAAAATATAGCAATAGGAGTTGATGCTGGAAGACATATTACCCAAAATAGAAATATTGCCATTGGTAAATTGTCAGGTCCAAAAGAAGATGATTCTTACTCAGACACAATATCAATAGGTACTAATGCTTATCCAAATGGGAGTAATGTAATACAGTTGGGAGATAATGAGAAATCGATGGTTTTGATGGTTGGAGATTCTGAATATAAGAAGGGTTTGGATATTGCCAGCAATGGCGAAGCATCTACTGGAACAGACACCACGAAAGCTTTATGTCCTGGGAATTTAACATCAGTTACAAAATTAGGCGTGATTGGAAATGGAACTTGGCAAGGAGACTCTATATCAAATGGATATATTGATAATGATTTGACCATTGATGGAGGTATCGTTGATAATACAAAAATAGGAAGTCAGATGCCAAATGAAGGAACATTTACCAAACTAACAACACATGATTTATTAACATCTAAAAGAATTATAACAGATATTTCACCTCAAAATTATTCAATGTCAGCACAAGAATTAGCGGGTGGTTTATTTTCAATGAATAATAATACCGCTTCAAATAAAAATATTACATTACCAAATGGTAATGACATAATAAATAAAATAAATAAAGTTACTGTGGGTTCATCATTTTTATTTTTTTTGAAAAATGGAAATCCTAATCTTGCTTCGAGTGGAACAGATATAATATTGAAAGAACCATCTGATGGAAGTGTGAGTATTGAGGGTGGTGCTTCTGTGAAATCAAGTCATGTCCGCTCTTATTTAGTAATTGTGGATGATGTTAGTTCTAAACTTGTAACTTTACATTGTGTTGGGAATTATCAGTGGATATGAATCAAAGAATATAATTTAATTTTGTTTGTCATGATTGGAATAATCCAATTTTTAGAATCCAAATCATCAAATATTTCTGATTTATCTTCTTGTTCCAAATAAATTTTTTGAATAGAGTAAGTAAATTTAGGGAGTGAATATGGAATGAATTCGTCCTCATTAAAGTCATATTTAACAACATAATTATTCATGAAATGCCTAAATAAATCTTTATTAAAATTTCCCAGTATTTTTCCAATCATGCTAAAAACATGATCTCTGAGTTTATCATTTGTTACTAAAAAACTATTGGAAGATTTAGATAAATACAACATTCCATAGATCCAATATAAATCATCGTTACAGCCATTTGGAGTTTTATATAATATATTTCTTTTCATCCATTTATTAATTATTTTCTTATCTTCTGAATTTCTAATCTTGCGAAAGTGTCGATTATGTAGAATCAAAACAACTTGGTTTCCTCTGTAATTTTCAACAACTTTATCAATTTGTCTAAAAGATATTGAATTTCCTTTATCTGGACGATTATTAAAATATCCTATATTAGCACCATCTAAAATAACATGATTTGAACTTTGAGAATATTTTGTTTTGATCCAACTCTTGAATTTCAAGAAGTTTTTATGTGCCAATCCAAGCATAGTTTTTTGAATTTCTAAAATAATTTTATCTTTGGCAACATCAGACAAATCTATATTTTTTAATTTAGTTTCGGCTGTGGGAACTTCTTTGATAAATGGTTCTAATATTTGTAGACATGATTTATCCAAAATGTTAAGATAAGTTTGAATATCTAGTATGTATTTAGATATATTTGGTAATTTATATTTCATAAAACAACTTAGGATTTTGCTAAAATCTTGGGTAGAAATACAAACATTCATTTTCCTGGTTTCTCTGTAGATTTGAACTAAATTATAAACATCATTAGTTTTATACAACAAGTTTATTATGGGACTATATGTTCTTTGTTTTGTGATTAGACCATAACATTTAAATTGTCTCAAGTAATAAAAGACTTTTTTTGTGTCATAAAACAGAGAATAATGTTTAATAATCATAGTAAAAATACTTTCAAAAGGAAT